>JGI24702J35022_10000273_pt1 | contig 29822 bp, 30 predicted proteins | sample TergutTh196P4_FD_35022 | JGI IMG/M metagenome (IMG submission 35022)
TCCCAGCGTTGCAAGGTTTTTACTGAGACGCCAATCATTTCCGCGAATTCGTAGGGCTTATATGTATTCATGATGGTTATCACCTCAGATACATATTACCACATTTGTTTATGTTTGTCAATATTTTTGCGAAATATTGTTTACTCCCGATGCGTATCATTTCAATATAATACAATAAATACATGTGAAAGTATAGCACCGCGTGAAAAAAAGCGAAAAAAATGCTGAAAAAACTGTTGACGGCGAGTTGCATGGTGTGTTATAATCCCTTTACCTGTCGGCAGACGGGTCAATTTTTCGTGCAAAAAAGCTGAATAGGCAGACAGTCTGCCAATTTAAAGCAGGGAGGCAACTTAAGGAGGCGCCGTTATGAGAATAAAAGTCACTCTCAGATGCAATGAATGCAAGCAAAGAAACTACAACACCACAAAGAACAAAAAAAATACGCCGGACCGGCTCGAGATGAACAAGTATTGCCGTTTCTGTCGAAAGCACACTGTTCACAGCGAAACGAAATAGTACTTAAAGGCAATGAACCATAATAAAGAACAAGAAAGAAGCCTTTAAGGTGCTATCGCCGCGCATAACGCGGCGTCCAGGTTGTGAGGCGGAGCCTCACGTTAGGTAAGGAAAGGATGTGTCTTTATGGCAGAAGAGAAGCTGGAGCAAACCACCCCTAAGCCCCCTGCAAAGAAAAAGCGAGCCAAAGGCAGCAACCGCTTTGCAAAATGGTTTCGCGAGATGCGGAGCGAGCTCAAAAAAGTCGTCTGGCCGACACCAAAACAAATTGTCAACAACACGCTTGTTTCATTGTCAGTCATGGTCGCTGCTGCGATCGTCATCTGGGCGATCGATCAAGCCGGCGGGCAGATTTTCCAAGCGATCAGGCTGCTCGGAGGTAAATAGGACCGATGGCGGAAGAAGCGAGATGGTATGTGGTCCACACATACTCCGGCTATGAAAACGCCGTTGCGGCCACAATAGAAAAGGCCGCTGAAAACAGAAAAATGCAAGATCAGATCTTGGAAGTCCAAATACCCACAGAGATGGTCACGGAGGTCCATGATTCTCAGACAAAAACGGTCGAACGGAAAATCTTCCCGGGATATGTGCTTATCAAGATGATGATGAATGACGTCAGCTGGCATCTTGTTCGGAACGTTCGTGGGGTCACAGGGTTCGTTGGGTCTGCGAATAAAGCAGTTCCGTTGACTGAAGAAGAGATACTTTCGCTCGGCATCGAGCGGCACGAGATCGTCGTCGGATATGAGGTCGGAAGCACGGTAAAAGTCATCGATGGCCCGCTTGACGGTTTTCTCGGTACTGTTGAAGAAATCGAGTTTGATAAAAGCAGAGTGCGCGTCATTGTGTCGATGTTCGGCCGGGAAACCCCCGTCGACCTGGATTTCGACCAAATCGAGGCGACATAATACATTACAGGAGGTACATATTAAGTGGCAGCCAAAGTTACAGGTACTATAAAACTACAGATTCCGGCCGGCAAAGCGACTCCGGCGCCCCCAGTCGGGCCGGCGCTCGGACAGCACGGCGTTAATATCGCAGCATTCACAAAAGAGTTCAACGATCGGACAAAAAACGATGTTGGCATGACGATACCTGTCGTTATCACAGTTTATGCGGACCGCACTTTTTCGTTCATCACCAAGACCCCGCCGGTTCCCAATCTGCTGAAAAAAGCATGCAATATTGAGAAAGGCTCCGGCACGCCGCATAGAGACAAGGTCGCCAGCATTTCTAAGGACGAGGTGCGTAAAATCGCTGAGCTGAAGATGCCGGACTTAAACGCCGGGAGCATCGAAGCTGCAATGGAAATGGTCGCCGGTACTGCCAACAGCATGGGCATCACGATAGCGGAGGGTTAGAAATATGTTTAGAGGGAAGAAATACGTCGAGAGCGCTAAGCTCGTTGATAGGACAAATTCATATGACCCTGCCGATGCGTTCGATCTTGTCATTAAAGCGTCAAAGGCGAAGTTTGACGAAACTGTGGAGCTTCATATCAAGCTGGGCGTCGACTCTCGCCATGCGGACCAGCAGGTTCGTGGCGCCATTGTGCTGCCGCATGGAACAGGAAAGATGCCGCGTGTGTTGGTTTTCTGCAAGGAAGAGCGCGTGCAGGAGGCTCTCGATGCGGGCGCTGACTTTGCCGGCGGGCAGGATATGGTCGACCGCATCCAAAAGGAAAACTTCTTTGATTACGATGTGGTTGTGGCGACTCCCGACATGATGGGTATTGTCGGGCGCCTTGGAAAGATACTCGGCCCCAAAGGCTTGATGCCTACCCCCAAAGCGGGCACTGTCACGCCGAATATCGAGCAAGCGGTTTCGGAGATCAAGGCAGGCAAAATCGAGTACAGGCTCGATAAAACAAACATCATTCATTGCCCCATTGGCAAGGTTTCTTTTGGAGTTGAGAAGCTCGTCGACAACTATTCCGCGCTGCTTGGCGCAGTGATCAGAGCAAAACCGTCAGCGGCCAAAGGCCAATACATCAGGAGCTGCTTCACTGCTTCCACAATGGGACCCGGGGTCAGGATAAACGAGCTGCGGCAGAGCTAATTACCTTGTTTCACAAGCCGCCCGGGGTCAGGATAAACGAGCTGCGGCAGAGTTAAGATAATGGAATCCTTTGCACCGGGCATACCGCTTGCTCCGGGCAAACCGCTTCCTCCGGGCAAACCGCTTGCTCCGGGCAAACCGCTTGCTCCGGGCATACCGCGCAGCGGAGCCCATCCAGCGGTCCGTAAAACGCAATTCATAAAAAACCACCACCGTATTGCGCTGAGTACCAGCGACATAAAGTGGTGGTTTTTCTACATATCAACCATTGATTGCAACCGCTGACGGCTTATCTGATGCAACAAAACACGCCAGGCATGTCATATCAACTGCTGTTCGTTGATAATGAGCTTGAACTGCATATCTAGCTTCTCTGCAGCTTTTCTGCACATGACCATTCGTCCGAGAAAAATCTCGAAATAATCCATAACAGACCCATATTTTGTATCGACTGTCAGTTTGAGCTTGACAATAGTGTGTTCCTCATTCACTTTCAATGCCGATTTTTTAACAGAGTAATTCACTCTATCATGGATATCAAAACTTGATGTGTCCTTGTTCCTCACCCGCGAACGCCGAACATCCGATTTGTCCGCAAGAATAAGCGCTGCGCATACATGGTTCACGGGCATGCCGGTCCCCTCGTCATGGTTTCCTATCGCGGTGGTTATCGTCGCGATGTCAGCGGCGTCGAAACCCATGTTATCGAGTATTCGGAACGCCATGACTGCTCCCGATAATGAGTGGTTGTCCCTATTGACCAAATTGCCGATATCATGCAGATACCCTGCTATACGCGCGAGCTCAATGTCGCGCTCCGGATATTCGAGCGTTTCGAGGATATAACCGGAAACGTCCGCGACCCTGCCGACATGCGCGAAACTGTGTTCGGTGTATCCGAGAGCAAACAGCGATTCGTCCGCTCTTGTAATATATGTCCTCACAGCTTCATTGTTTCTAACTTCATCCAGACTAAGCATATTCATTTCCTTTTTATACTGTCCGCTCCATGCAAAATATGCATGCCGGTATGTTTACGTTTTTATTATATGATATACAATATATGATATATTATGATATACTGCGATATGTTCATTTCAAAGCGTATGCGACAAAAAACTCGACAATTGATGGGTGTTTAGGGCTAGCGTCCCAGACTCCAGGGAAGGGTGATCACATGGATGACAGAGGGCTGATGCACATATATTATGGAACGGGGAAAGGCAAAACGACCGCCGCTCTCGGCTTGGCGCTGCGCGCGGCAGGCTGCGGAAAAAGTGTTGTGATCGTCCAGTTCCTGAAAGACTGGAAATGCGGCGAGCTCAACTCGCTCGAGCTCCTGCCAAATGTAACGGTTTTTCGCGGAAAGGCATCCGGCGGGACATTCATCCATGAGATGAGCGACGAGCAAATGGCAGAAACGAAACATATTCATGATGAAAACTTACGGAACGCGCTGGAACTGCATGATATCGGTAAATGCGACTTGCTGATATTGGACGAGGCGGTCGATGCATATAGGCTCGGCGTGCTTGATAAGGAGATATTCATAGATTTGCTCGAAAACAAACCACATACGCTCGAGCTTGTGGTCACCGGCCATAACCCGGATGCCCATCTGATAGAGTGTGCCGATTATGCCACAGAAATGGTAAAGCGCAAGCATCCATATGATATGGGCGTATCAGCACGCAGGGGCGTCGAGTTTTAACAAAAATCCTGTGACTATTGTAATCACAGGACTGTCGCTGGTGACCCGGACGGGACTCGAACCCGTGTTACCGCCGTGAAAGGGCGGTGTCTTAACCGCTTGACCACCGGGCCGTCGTCACACGCTGCTGCGCAAACCTCGTTGCAGGCATCTGCTTAATTACGGCGCTCCTCCCCTGACGATGCCCCTCCTCTCCGACGCTAGCCCAAATCTAATTGAGCGTCGCGTCGGCAGGGGGCGCATGGTCTCCTTGGGGAGCGCGATATGGTAGCGGCAACTGGACTTGAACCAGTGACACCACGGGTATGAACCGAGTGCTCTAGCCAACTGAGCTATGCCGCCGTGGAGTATCGCAGGTCATTATATTCCAGACCTGATACTTTTGTCAATATGTATTTTTGGCGAATAGTTTCGTTTATGAACCACACGTGATATTGTCTCACCAATCCGTACGTGAATTTGTCTCACTTTGACAAATGCGGTACAATCATCCCGTCTTAATGAAAGGGGTGGGAGAAATGAGGAGGGTTGAACTCACAAATGGAAACATTGACGCCCAATAAAATAGCGGAAATCACCGGAGGGGCATATGTTGGAGACGATAGCTCACGCAACAGCCTTGTCCAAGGAGCATCAAGAGACAATCGCGATATCGAGCGGGGCAACCTCTTCATATGCATTCAAGGCGCGCGGGTCGATGGACATACATTCGCCAATAGCGCGTTTGACGCCGGCGCTGCCTGCTGCCTCGCGGAGCATGCCATCTCCGATGCAAAAGGGCCATATGTCTTAGTACCGTCAACGCTCGAAGCTATAAAAACCATAGCGGCGCATCATAGAAAACAGTGCAACATACCCATCGTCGGAATTTCCGGCAGTGTTGGAAAAACAACGACGAAGGAGATGGTGGCATCAACCCTGAACGCAAAATTCAATGTTTTGAAAACTAAAGACAACATGAACAATTCGCTGGGGGTGCCATTGACATTGTTATCGCTTGATGAATCGACCGAAGCTGCGATTATAGAAATGGGCATTAGCGACTTCGGCGAAATGAGTGAATTGGCTGCGATGGTCCGCCCCACTATTATGATTCTTACGAAAATAGGGTATTCGCATCTTGCAACGCTTCACGACNTGNATGGCGTTCTNAAAGCAAAATCAGAAGTGTTCCGATATATGGGCGTTGATGATGCAGCGATTATAAACGGCGACGATGATCTCTTGTGCGGTTACGACCCCGGAATTCGTAAGATCATGTTTGGCCTAAACGAATATAATGATTATCGAGCGGAGAATATACAAGCTATTGGAACAAGCGGTGTTGCCTTCGATGTCATATTCCATGAGAAGTGGATGCATGCAAGAGTGCCCTCCTATGGAAATCATCTGGTTATGGCGGCGCTAGCAGCGACCGCGACAGGGCAAGAGCTGGGGATGTCAGATAGCGACATAACAAAAGGATTATTGTCATATAATCCTCTAAGCGGCAGAGCATATGTAACCGAAACGGGCAAAATTACTCTTATCAATGATTGTTATAATGCAAATCCAAACTCTGTCAAAGCCGCGATGGAATCGCTTGCGGCATTGCCCGGGCGGCATGTCGCGATATTGGGCGATATGCTTGAACTAGGCGAAATCTCCGAAAAGCTGCATTATGAGGTCGGAGAGCGCGCTGCGGCTGGTGGCGTTGATGTACTGATCTGCTGCGGCCCTATGGCGGAGAACATTATTAAAGGGTTTAGGGCTGCCGGTGGCATCTCCGCGCACTATTTTGCCGAAAAAAAAGAGCTCGTCGCATCTTTGGACGAAATCATAAAAGAAGGCGATGTTGTGCTAGTCAAAGCATCTCACGGCATGCAATTTGATGAGTTGCTGCCATATTTGAATTGAGCCGGAGCGCGCGGCGTCAGGGTTGCGGGCGGAGCATAACGCAATATGTAACTAACAGATTCTCGATGCTATACGTAACAGGCTATTTTGCGCTTCTCGTGATAAAGTACATACGCACATCAAACGACACGCCAACAGTATTTGATTGGCGGGTATAATGTTCGACCCGCTGGGCTGGCATCCCGATATCGGCAAGCGCTGTAGTGACAAGAGACATAAGCGCACGCCTGTCATCGTTGGATATCTCCGGCGTCTCAACGGCTATCGTGCTGTTGCGCATATTATATGGCGACTCGACCAAAGCAGTCATTGCGGCTATTACCGCAGGGCTTAATTCGCTCTGCGTTCCGGGGGAAAATTCAAATGAGAACCGTCCTTCGGAAGGATCGCCCGTGATGTCGGTGTTTGAAGACGAATTGCTGTCGCCGTTCCCATTGGGCAATCCGCTTCCGCCCGGCTGCGTATTCCCGGGCTGCGTATTCCCGGGCTGCGTGTTCTCCGGTTGCGTGTTATCGGGTTGTGTATTATCCTGCGAACTGTTCCCCGGCTGCGTGTTATCGGGTTGTGTATTATCCTGCGAACTGTTCCCCGGCTGCGTGTTATCGGGCTGCGTATTATCCTGCGAACTGTTCCCCGGTTGCGTGTTATCCGGCTGCGTAACATCCGGCGTGGTATCGGGCATCGCAACATCCGGCACAGCATCATCCGGTGGCGTAAAACCGCCGCCATTCGGCGGCGGGCTCACTATAATCTCCTGGGAGGGGTCTGTGGGCGTTGAAGGAGGTGTATCAGTCGCTGCCGAATCGTAATTATTAGCAGGAGAGGACGCCTGGTTTGCAATTGCTTTTCCCATAAGGACGCCTGATAACACAAGCAGCAACACGACGATAAGAACAGCAATAACAATCTTACCGCGCTCAGTGAGCTCATAGCCACGCAAAGCCTCATCCCCCCTTCGAATAATAATGACGATATAAAACTACCCGGTGATAAAAGANAAAATGTCTTTGAGCCGCTGCGCCTCAGTTTCTATTGCAAAGAATTGCTTTTTATGGAGCTCGCGACGATTCTCAATCATTTTGCGNACTCGTAAAATCTGTTGGTCAAGAGCATCAAGCTCGCTTTGCCGCGCAGCGATATATTCATCAGTATGGTGCGCAAAACGTTCAGCGTATTCTTTGAGCATCTTGACGCGCAACACCCCGTCGCCCATTAAAAGGTCGAAATCGAAGCCCGAAGCAGCGACGATTTTGCTGACAATTTCACGCCGCGATTCATCAGGCAAAGAATCAGGCAGCGTATTTATATACTCTTCAACAAGGTATATCGTATCTGTTCTTTTTGATCTGATTGCCAAAGCATCATAAAGCTCGGGAATATCAAGATACCTGTCTGTATAGTCATCCGCTTGCGGCCTTTGCGGAATCCCGGCCATGTCAGTAGCGCTATCTGCTATGCTGCTGACATCGAGGAACGAATCATCATTGCGCGGCTCGGCATTCCCTGAGAAAGAGGCAGGCCTCGATGTATCGACATTCATTGGCATCTCCTGTCTTGGAGCATCAACGCTTTGTTGTGCTTCACCGGGCGAGTAATCGGCAGCCATTGGCCTTTCAGAAGTTGGAGACGCTGCCGGGCGAAGGTCTGAAGGCAGACGTTGCTCTCGATCCGGGTTTTGCGCGCGTTCCCCCGGATAGTTGAGATTGGAAATCCCGGGCACAGGTTGGCGCGCAGCCGGCGTAACCTTTGGTGCATCGCCGGAGTATGAGCCGAATAAGCCGGTCAGTTCCTCGTCCGGACGGGAAGGTGCCCCTCCGGAGGTGGCGTCCTGGATGTCTTCATCTGACCCTGCTTTACGCACAATACCCCTGCGTTCCAGCATTGCCATAAATTTATTTTCATTTTTGTTATCCGGCATGCTGCAAACCTCCCAGTTTGACATCATTTATTGTTGATATGATATGGCCGGCCAAAAGGCACAATTCAAGTAAATTCAATTCTATGCAAATATGGCACGTCTGTCAAGGATTTTTTGTGTTTTCACAGTATATAATTGCATTTTTATTGAAAATTTAGCATTTTGTGGGTAATCATCAAGATATGGCCCCATTATTCGCTCAATATTTCATAGGCTTGATATCAGAAGCAGGATATGATAACATACGGAACATGCCGGCGCCTTAAAGCGAATTAAGCCATAACGCGCGGCAACGTAAGTTGTGAGCGAAGCCTCATGTTAAATATATCGGAAAGGATAAGGATTTGATTAGAACAATAATTGCAGGAATCGTCTCATTCCTTTTCATTTTTGTCGCAACAGCATCAGCATCGACTTCAGGCACATCCGCAGACCCGCTCATTACGCTCACATATGCGGAGGGGTCTTTTAAAAACGCGCTGAAAACAGAGATTTCACAGATGCTGGGAGATGCCGCAGATAAAGCAATCGGAAAGCTGGACGCGCTATTCGGAGAATACGCGGGATATAGCTTTTCCGCGCGATTCGAGTCTTTGACGCTTGCCGCCGGAGACACCGTCGAGCTTGTCATCGGCAGCAGCTTCGTATTGCTCTCAGGTTCTGCAAATATTTCGATATCAAAAGGCGCGGTCGTCAACGCAACTACCGGGTCCGAGGTTGTCTCCGGCGCCCGCTTGTCATATAACCAACGTTACTTTTGCGCCGAAGCGACAGTCGCAATAATTAAAGCAGACTCCGCATCCATGGGAATGGTTGATGGGTATTATTATGTCGAGCAAGCGAAGCCTATTCGGACGCACCCGGTATTCAAGGACGTATTGGAGACGGATTGGTATTATGACGCAGTTGATTATGTATATATCAATGGCCTATTCGCCGGGACATCGTCAAGCGCCTTTTCGCCGAAAGCTTATATGACACGAGGGATGTTTGTCACCGTCCTGCACAGGCTCGATGGCTTGCCGGCGACCGAGCCGACAGGGCGATTTACGGATGTTCAAGATGCATCGCTATATTACTACCAGGCGGTTGCATGGGCAAACGCGAACAAAATCGTCGAAGGGTATGCCGATGGGACGTTCAAACCGAACGATCCCATCACAAGAGAGCAGATGGCGACGATTATGCATCGGTTTGCGGATTATAAGGGCTACGATTTGTCGGCGCCCGGCTCTGTATATGACAGCTTCCCCGACAGCGGCGCGGTTTCGAGTTATGCCATGGACGCAATGCGATGGGTCGTGTCAAATGGCATCATAAACGGCTCCAATGGTATGCTGCTGCCGCGCGAAACAGCGACACGGGCGCAAGTAGCGCAAATTATATTTAATTATGACCGAGCGAAATGAGGGTCGTGGCCGAGCTTGCTCGGACATGACCGAATGAGTGAAGATTTCAACGGGGCGGGCATTTTAGCCTCATTACATCGACAAAGGTTGATTCATATGGCACATTCAACAGATCTGACAAGCGGCTCGATATGGAAGAAGCTTATCAAATATTCTGCGCCGCTCGTGGCATCAAACGTTTTACAAGCATCGTATAATATCGTAGACATGATAGTCGCCGGGCGTTTCATTGGCCCTTCAAGCCTTTCTGCAATATCAAACGCAGGCGTCATTACGAATATGATAACAATGATAATTGTCGGATTGACGACCGGAGGGAACATCATCATCGGCCAGTGTTTCGGCGCCGGCGACAAACGCGGCTGCGAAGAAGGTTCCACCACGCTGATGTCATCATCAATGCTGCTGGGAGTCATTATTGCTGCAATTACTTACATGGTCTCGCACCCGTTTTTATCCATCCTGCAAGCGCCGGCGCTTGATGAAGCTGTCCAATACCTCCGAATATGCTCGATAGGCATAATATTCATTGCTGGATATAATGCCTCAGCAGCAATGCTCCGCGCAGTGGGCAACTCCAGAGCTTCGCTGATATGCATCATCATAACAACCGTTATGAACATAGTTTTCGACGTGGTTTTCGTCGCTGTTTTCAAATGGGGAGTGGCGGGGGCAGCATATGCAACGATCGGATCCCAGTGCGTGAGCTTCATCGTTTCGATAGTCATAGTGCTTAAAAACAATGATGTATTCGGCATTAGGCTCTCGCGGTTGTATATCAAGATAAAATATCTGAAAATCATCGTCAGGCTCGGCGGCCCGTGCGCGATTCAAATGAGCGTCGCGAGCCTATCATGGCTATCTGTCGCCTATCTCATCAATTCACATGGCCTCATTATTTCTGCAGGGAATGGCATCAGCATCAAAATCAAGGAGCTGTGCCAATTATTCCTGAGCGCCATGAGCGTCGCAGCATCGAGCATGATCGCGCAGAATATCGGCGCCGAAAAATATGACCGTGTCCGAGAGGTTGTCTTCACAGCGATGAAAATCGCAATCATCATGGCGCTTATTCTCATTGCATTGATCGAAACCCTTGCCCCGCAGTTTGTCAGCCTGTTCACAAGCGATGCGGACACCGCCGCTGCAGCGGTTTATAATCTGCGCATCGAGATAATCGGGCAAATTTTCTATGCGATAATCCTTATAGGGCATGCGTTGATGACCGGTTCGGGAAACACATGGTTTGCGACATCGAGTTCGTTTATCAATTGCATCTTGTTCCGATTGCCGCTTGCTTTTCTGCTCAACCACTTTTTTGGCATATCGGGCGTGTATATCGCTTGCATGGTCGCTCCCGCTTCTTCGATCCCGTTTGTGTTATGGTATGAAAAATCGAACCGCTGGCGGAAGTCGCTCGTCGCGGTTTAACCATATGGTAAACTGGGGGGCAGAAATAGCGTAAAAATGGACTGACGTGGGGCGCAAAAAAAGTATGTGAGACAATATCACGTGTGGTTCATAAGACTGACGTGGGGCGCAAAAAAAGTATTGCATTGGCAAAATTACTATGTTATTATGAGTCTTGCGCGATAATCACACGAAAAGTGGGTGGGGCGGGAAGCCCCGCATCAGATGGTGGATATAGCTCAGTTGGTTAGAGCATCGGATTGTGGTTCCGAGGGTCGAGGGTTCAAGTCCCTTTATCCACCCCATATTCTCTCAATAGTAGCAGTGGTGCATATCGCGTGGTTTACAGATGCCTGTCGTCGTGAATATTGGGATGTAGCCAAGCGGTAAGGCACCAGACTTTGACTCTGGCATTCGTAGGTTCAAATCCTGCCATCCCAGCCATCGCCCTCGCAACTCCACTTCGCTTCGCCCACGTAAACTCGGGCATCCACTCCGTTTCGTTGCTCGTCCTCTCCAACACAAACCCACTTCGCTGGGCTTTGCGTTGGTATAGGACGAAAGAACGGAAAAGCCTTGTAAGCGCTGCGTTTGCGGGGCTTTTATGTTTGATGCGGATTTGGGCAGTTCGCCCGACCATTAGCAATTAAAAAAGAATTGAAATAATGCTTCCCAAAAGAGAAATGTTGTGGTACAATCAGCGGCGGACAACAAAGAGACCGCAACACGCAATATCAGATTATGATACGACCCGCTAGCTCAGGCGGTAGAGCACCTGCCTTTTAAGCAGGGTGTCCGGAGTTCGAGTCTCCGGCGGGTCACCAAATATGTGGCTGACGCCGCAATGAATAGTGAACACTGAACACTGAAACAATTTACAGTAAAAAATGCATAAAATCCAAAAGCCGCATATTTGTACTGTTCATTGTTCATTCAGCGCGAGAGCGCGAGGTTCAATGTTCATTTTTCACTTATTGGTCTATTTCCAAAATGGACAAAAACGCTACCATCTACCAAAGGCGAACTCTGTAGACCGGTGATATCAGCGGATTCTTCCTTGATTCCCTGTCTTGGCAATAGCAGTTGTCGAACAAGCGCGACCTTTTAGGTGTTATAAAAAGCGTCGCCATGGGCCCTTTCCCACGCGGCTTGTCGGTTGCGTCCGTGTATACGTCAAGAGGTGGATAGTCCAGGATTGCGCACTTTATACTCAGTTCTGTGCGTTCGGCGTTCATAAGGCAGAGCGCGGCGGAAAAATTGCCCCCCGCGCTGTGGCCACCGACAGCGATCCTTTCCGAATCTATGCCAAGCTCATCCGGGTGTTCCTGCGCATATTTAACGACAGCATACGATTCATCCAGTCCCTTTGGGAAAGGGCGCTCGGAGAAGATTCGGGATTCTTCAGCAACCTGCTGTCATCCGGCACCGCAGTGTTGTTCCTCACCATCGTTGTCTCAATTGGAGCGACGATTGATATTGTCGTGTCAGTTCGGAACACATGGAAAGGCATGCGGGCGTAGCCGACTAGGTATCTGGACGCGATAGGCTGTACTTCCGAAACGTATTCCATTATGTCGCCGGGTTGACAATCGAGGAGGGAGCAAATAGTCGATACATTTTCCCATAATACCGGTTTACCGGCGCGTAGAAGCTGATAGTGACTTTTTTCGTTAATGAATAGTCTATAATGAATAATAGAACGGGGGAATCTCCAGCACCGATATTTGTATTATTCACAATTCATCATTCACCATTCACTATTCACTGAAAAGCGCGCTTATCCCAAATGCACAAAACGCCACTGACATCAAAAGGCGAACCCTTACAATCATTGCGATTGTCGAGGTTCTCTTTTGATGCGCAAAAACGCAAGGCTTCGAAAAATGCAGAACAGCAAAACGATTAGAGGAAATAATTATTCTATCTCATTATTCAATATACGTTGATAGTCATATGGAAATCCAAGTCGAGATATTTCGACACATTCAGCTCTGCTCCCAAGAATGTCTGACAATTCAACAACCAACGCCATCCTATCAATTTTGTTCGGCAACCTCCTTAACAAAGCAATAATATATGCAAACAGTGTGTTCTGAGCAATGTCCGGATTATTTTTACGATATTTCCATCCAAGATTTACAGGTGGATTATACGTAATATTGTATAATCTGCCTGCGTGAGCGATTTTATTTCTAAGATTAGCAAGACAATGCAGATGATTTCTTAGTATATCACGACCTGTTCCCACGTTTTTTGCGATACTGTCCTGCTCACTGAAATACATGGCGTTGTACAGCTTTGATAAATTTGTAAATGACATAAGTTCAACGATAACCCAAAGAAGCATTTTCCCACTATATTTATTGGCATGATGAATAACGAATAGCGCATCTTTGCTATTTGATTTTTCACGATCTAAGCTAATATTAAAAATATCGTTGTGGCTTTTTTCGTTATGGAAGTTCAATGGATTATAGTGCTGATCATGAGGCGCAGACAGGCACTTAGCATGAGAGAATCCATAAGCTATTTGCATCCGAGCATAGATTTCAACCATATCCAAGAAACGTCTAAGGACNCACCGTAGTCTGTTATCAAAGTTGTGTAGGTACAGGACATCNTCGAATTTCGTNTTGGCATTATAGTCGTCGGGGTGTTCCTTATTGCGAAACTGAAGCGCATATCCGGAGAACCTATAATAATTAATCTCCGATAGTGTTTTTTTGGCGGTATCAATGTCGCCAATAATCATGTTATGAGATATTAGGCGATCCACCTGTTCCTCAATTGTCATAGGTTTTTTTAAGTCCATTTTAGAATACACCTCGTATAGTAAGGGGGCTGAACGTTGCCGTTCAGCCCCGGCCCCCAAGCCCGTTTACACGGTTTGGGCAGCTCTGTTAATTGAAATGTATCATATCGAAGAACTATTGTCAACAAAAAAATGCATATTTCTCTTGAAAAGTGCATATTTTCTTCTTGATTTCTTCTTGATTACATTCTAAAATGTAGCATCATCCCAAAGGTTTTACCAACATTCACGAGTTCGCCTTTNGAAAGCCTTGGGTCACCAACGACATAAAAGCAGATGCCGACGANCATAGCAATCGCCGGCGTTTGCATTTTTATAAGATGAAACGCTTTTCGCTGAAGCAGGAATCCCGCGACTTTGGTTGTGGGAGGTTCAATATNAATGGTTGCTGTTTCGCCCGCTGTCATGCAGATTGAGCTATCAAACCCCACTTACCGGCAAATACTTACCACTTACGAGCATATTACGCACCAGTTGCCGATATGCTCTTGTATGCCATCTGCTATATTGATATAATTCAGCCCATAAAGTCAAGGGTGGTGTTTGCGTGAAGCTACGAATCGAGATATCTGACGACCTTTTGGAAAATGAAGTGATCATCCGCTGCGGCCGAGTGGACGACAACATTCAAAAGATTCAATCATATATACTCGACATATCGTCGCCAAAACTTGTATTTTACAAAGATCAACAGGAGTATTACCTGCCTCTTGAAGACATCCTGTTTTTTGAGACCGACGGGGAGCAAGTGTACGCGCACACGACCAACGACGCATATAAGGTCAAGCACCGGTTGTACGAACTCGAATCTCTATTGCCCAGGTCCTTCGCGCGCGCGGCGAAAGGGACGATTGTCAACACGATGAGAATACTCGCCATCAACCGCAACATGACCTCGTCAAGCCAGATCAAGTTTGCCAATACCCACAAGCACGTCTATGTTTCGCGGCATTATTATGTGTCACTAAAAGAAAAAATGAATGAACGGAGTGTATAAAATGAGAGAAAACGATTATGACACCAACTCGAGAGCATATAGATACAGATATTCTAAATGGATATGGGGCACATTCTTGCTGCTTGCCGCAGTGTTTGTGCTGTCGAACCAGCTTGGAGGCTTTGTGGAGATTGGCGTCGGGAGCTTGGTCGCCACAGTATTGGCCTTTGCAGTCTTCGTGCAATGCCTCGCGGCAAAGAGCTTCGGCGCGCTTCCGATACCGCTCGCCGCGCTGTACTACATATTCCAGCATCCGCTGAATCTGCCATATATCGGCATCTGGACGCTTATCATCGTCGCGATCTTAGCCTGTATTGGACTGGCGACACTATTGCCGAGAAAGCATAAGTTTAGCCATGCCGGGAGCTCGACACGCATACAAGACGAAAATGACGACGATGGCAATAATCCCGTTGTCAGCACACAGTTTGGCTCTGTCAGCAGGTATTTGCACTCAGAGTGCCTGGAGACCGTCCAACTTGAATGCAGGTTTGGTGCGCTGGAAGTGTTTTTTGACCAAACGCAGCTCAGCCCCGATGGTGCGGAACTGATATGCAACAACCATTTCGGCTCTATCGAGCTGTTTATCCCGAGGCACTGGAGGGTGATTGATAAACTTAACTGCACGTTTGGCGGGGTGGAGCATAAGAGCCACAATGCAGCGCCAAGCGAAAATTCACCCAAGCTGACGATTTCCGGAACCGTCACTTGCGGCGGCATTGAAATCCGCTATGTGTGACCTATGCTTGCGGCTACGTTTTTTCATCGAAATAGTATCGCAAAAGTAGTTGTTGACATTTGACGGAGCGCGTAATAATATAGTGGAAGTTCATCGGAGGCTTAGCTCAGCTGGTTAGAGCGCTCGCCTCACACGCGAGAGGTCTGCGGTTCAAGTCCGCAAGTCTCCACCACCCCGAAGCCTTGGAACCACAGTGTTGCCAAGGCTTCGGGCTTGTGGAAGAGGCTTGCGGACTTGCGGAACTGTCCCGGATTGAGATGTGATATAAGGAAGAAACAACAGCTTGTGAACATAACACATCTATCAAATGCTCATGCACGTATTCCTGCGGAAAGCATGGCAAATGCTGTTGAGTAAAGGGGGAGTCGCTTCCATGAATAAAACGAACGCTTTATCTCATAATCAACCATATATCGCACACATCAGTAAAGATGATGGACGAGTGCAATCACTGCCGGAGCATTTGGAAGGCACAGCCTTGTTAGCACAGCAATTCGCCGAGCCGTTCAGCGGTGGAGAGCTTGCATGGACGTGCGGAATAATGCACGATTATGGCAAATACTCTGAGCGGTTTCAGCGGCGCATCCGTGGTGAAAATATCTCTGCGGACCACTCTACTCCCGGAGGACAGTTCATTTACCGGCAAGCATTAAGTGCCAAAATGGGCATTCTAGGTATGCTTGCCGCATACTGTATTATGGGACATCATGGCGGCTTGCCGAATGGCGGATCGGGCAGCGATAGCGATGGCGAGCCTACTTTACAAGGGCGGCTGCTGAAACATACCGCCGACTTCGACACATCTCTGAACGAACACTATCCGCCACCCTTAAACCCGCCGAAAACGCCTATCTCAGATGGGTTTGGAGCTGCATTTTTCATCCGAATGCTATTCTCCACTCTTGTAGATGCGGATTATTTGAATACAGAAGCCTTTTTTCAAAAAGGGGGACACACCCGCGGCGGCTTTTCGGACATTGCCGAGCTCGAAAAGGGCTTGCTTGCGCATATAGAGACCTTCCTTCGTGCTGACAATGCCCATGGTTCTCTAAATGACCTACGCAATGCGCTGCTGAGAAATTGCTTATCTGTAGCGGAAAATGATAGCGGTTTGTTTACTCTTACAGCGCCAACTGGAAGCGGGAAAACTATCGCGAGCCTTACATTCGCGCTGCGTCATGCCGTCAGGCATGGGAAACGGCGCATAATCTACATCGTGCCTTACAATACAATAATTGAACAAAATGCTGCTGAATTTGAGAAAATCGTTGGGAAGGAAAATGTATTACAACACCATTCCAATATTCAATTTGATAGCAAAGATGAATCGGATAATGAAAATACACCCTATTCCGAGGAAGAAAACCGAAAAAGATACTCAACAGAAAACTGGGACTATCCGATCATTGTTACCAGTAATGTGCAGTTTTTCGAATCTCTGTTTGCCGCCAAACCTGGGAAATGCCGCAGGTTGCACAACATAGCGGACAGTGTTTTAATTTTTGATGAGGCTCAGATGATCCCCATTCCTTATTTGAAGCCTTGCACTCGTGCAATTCAGGAATTGGTGCAGAATTACGGTTGTACTGCTGTACTAGCCACCGCAACGCAATCAGCGCTGGATAATTATTTTGGTTCTCTGCAACCAAAAGAGATCACGGAAAACGCGGATGACCTATACCGAGTCCTGCAGCGCACCACGCTGTCTGTTGTGCTGGACTCCCTTACGGAAGAGTCACTGGCAGCCCGTTTGGCGGAAAACGAGCGAGTCTTGTGTATCGTAAATACCAGAAAGAGCGCGCAACGTGTCTTCACACAACTGAACGAGATTGAGCCGGAGGGAACCTTTCATCTCTCAACCACAATGTGCCCTGAACACCGAAGCCGAATTCTCAATGAAATACGCGATCGACTGACCGATGATAAACAAAAACCACCCTGCAGGGTGGTCAGCACGTCTCTTGTTGAGGCTGGCGTAAATTTGGATTTTCCGACCGTATACCGAGAAGAGGCCGGACTGGATTCTATTATACAGGCGGCTGGACGCTGCAATCGCGAGAATAATCGTTCGCCGGAAGAATCTATAGTGTATATCTTCACAGTTGAAGGGCGAAGAGCAGGAATAGCTCAGCAGGCTAACATTGATGCCTACAAACAAATCGCGCGGCGTTATCAAGATTTAAGCGCTCCCGAGACGATTTATGCTTATTTTGAGCAACTGTTCTATAACAAAGGGGATGCGGCTTTGGATCAAAAGAACGTTTTGCCTCGATTCAATCAGGGGCTTAGCGCGTTCAGCTTCCCATTCCGTGCCGTGGCAGAGGAGTTCCGACTCATAGAGCAAACCACTCAGGATATCTATATGCTGTCCTCCCGCTTTGATTTAGAGCAACGCCTCCGAAATGGGGAACGCAGCCGCGAATTGTTCCGCGCGATAGGACCTTATACTATTTCATTATATAAAAGCGATGTGAACGCGTTGCGCGAATTAGGTCAATTAGAACTGCTGGACGAAGATGTACGCTTAATGCCGGGCATTTTTTACGATGAGGATTTCGGTGTGAGTCTTCTGCCGAAAGGAGGGAATGCTATAATATTCTGAATAATGAAACAAATAAACGAAAGGAGGAATCGAATTGTCTTATGGATTCACGGTTGAGATCACAGGTGCATACGCATTATTCTGTCGACCGGAACTCAAGGTGGAAAGAGTGAGTTACGATGTCATCACCCCGAGCGCGTCAAGGGGAATCCTGGAAGCCGTAATGTGGCGACCGGCAATTAGGTACAAAATTGACGAGATCGCGGTATGCGCGCCCATCTACTATGAGAATATCCGGCGCAATGAAGTAAACAGCAAGATACCATACAAGCTCCCGCAGACAGCCGCCCGCGACTTGGAAAACGGCTCGCTTTACCTTGCAGCAGGGAACGACCGGGCACAGCGGGCGGCAAGGGTTCTCCGCAAAGTGCATTATCTCGTCACAGCGCATTTCGAGATGACGGATAAAGCCGGGGAGCGTGACAACGAAGGAAAATTTGCCGAAATGATAACGCGCCGCCTTAGAAACGGACAAAACTTCCACACCCCTTACCTTGGTGCCAGGGAGTTTCCCGCTACGGTGCGGCTGGTCGAGGATGGGGAGTCCCGCCCGATGCCAATTGACGAAAGCCGGAATTTGGGACTGATGCTCTACGACATCGATTATGTCACACAAAGTGATAAAGCTGGTGTCGAATGGGTAGAGGAGTTTGTTCCGTTGTTTTTCTGGGCTGAAATGTGCAATGGCGTTGTCAACTTGCGAGATGTGGAGGTGTTACGATGATTTTGCAATCACTCGCACAGAGATATTATGACACGGCCACAGCAGGGGATGTAGTGCCTTTTGGATGGGCGAAGCGGGACGCGACATTTGCGCTTGATTTAGACGAAGACGGTGCGTTGCATAACCTACTGTCCCTTGATAGGTTGGAGGATAAAAAAAGGATTCGTCAAGTCTTCTCGCTTCCCGAGGGGCCGAAAGGGCGCACTAGCACTGCAAATAAACCTGCGTTTTTATGCGATAACAGTAAGTATATTTTTGGCTTGTCCGAAAAAGCTAACAGTAAGGATAAAGAGTATTTCGACGAGTCGAGATCCCTCCACGTCCGCTTGCTGAAAAATGTAGATTCCCCCGCTGCACGAGCCATAGTCCGCTTTTTTGAAAGCTGGGACTCGACGATGGATCACTCTGTGCTCTCGCCGTTGCTGGCAGAAAAAACAACAGCGGACATGTTTTACAAAGGCCGGTTTATATTCCAGGTCAACGGCCGCTTTGCCCAGGATGATCCTACTATACGGCAAGCGTGGGATAAGGAGTGTGCAGAGCAGGAGGGAGAACAGATACGCTGCCTTGTCTCCGGCAAAGAGGATACGCTGGTGGGACTCCATGGAAAAATCTCATTGCCCGGCGTCACAATGGGGAGCGTCCCGCTGGTGAGCATAAATGCCGAGAGCTTTGCGTCCTATGGGAAAAGGCAAAAAGACCCGGCATCGCAAATAGGGGAAAGATCTGCTTTCGCCTATACGACAGCACTCAATTCGTTGCTGAAAGAGGACAACCACCACAAGCGGTTGGGAAGCGACACGCTTGTATATTGGGGCGAGGATGGCGGAGAGCCTGAGGCTGCTGCTTTCAGTTGGATCGGCGACCCAAAAGAGGAGGATGAGCAAAAACTGGCAGGTATCATGGAAAAATTCATACGGGGTGACAAGTTGGAATTGGAAAACTGCATCCCGGAGCGCCAATTCTACCTACTGTGCCTGTCTCCCAACGCAGGGCGGATCAGCGTCCGTTTTTTCTACCAGAATACATTTGAAAATATGCTGGGAAATAATCTGGAACACTACCGCAACCTAGAGATTGCGATGTCTCCAAATGAAAAGTTCTCATATCTCCCGCCATGGGTAATCCTCAGTGAGACGACCGTGAAAAAGAAAGCTGGAGACGCCACTCCCTTGCTTGGAGGACAGTTGATGCAAAGCATAGTAAGTGGCAGCCGATATCCGATGACACTATATTACGCGATACTGACGCGCATCCGGGCGGGAGAAAAAATTAACCGGACCAAAGCGGCGATTATAAAGGCCGTATTAGTCCGGAATTATCCAAAAGAAAGTGGGGGTATCACCGTGTCGCTAAACGAACAATTAGACAAAACGCCATATGTCTTGGGGCGGCTGTTTGCCGTTCTGGAGTGGGTCCAGCAAAGATCAGCGGACGGGCAGCTAAACGCGACTATACGCGATAAGTATTTTGCGTCCGCCTGCGCCAACCCCGGCAGCGCCTTTCCTATACTCCTTAAGCTGTCTGTACATCATATTGCAAAGTTGAACAACCCCGGTTGCTATGAAAAACTTAAGGGGCAGCTTATCGATAAGCTCAACGGCAGCATCCCATTTCCCGCCGCGCTGAACATGGAAGATCAAGGACAGTTTATTATCGGATACTACCATCAGATACAAGCATTCTATACACCCAGAAAAGACAAGGAGGAAAATGACAATGTTTGAAAACGCCATAAAGAATCGCTACGAATTCGTCATGCTCTACGATGTGGAGAACGGAAATCCGAACGGAGACCCGGATGCTGGCAATATGCCGCGCATCGACCCCGAGACCGGACACGGCATCGTCACAGATGTGTGTATCAAGCGCAAGATAAGAAATTACGTGGACACCGTCAAAGAAGGGGATGAAGGCTACGGTATTTACGTGAAGCAGGATGTCACGCTAAATGCGCAAGATGCAAAAGGGGTGCAGGCAGTAAAAGATATTTCCGACAGAGCGGAAAAAAGCAAGTCCTTCAGGGATTTCATGTGCGAAAACTTTTATGATATCCGCACGTTCGGGGCGGTGATGACAACAGCAGCCAAGGATCCGGATTTGTCCAACGTGGCCGGGCAGGTGAGAGGGCCGGTACAGATCAATTTCGGTGCCAGCATAGATCCCGTCGTCCCCAGAGAGATCACAATCACTCGAGTTTCTGTTGCTACTGAGGAAAAGGGCGCAACCGCTTCCACCGAGATGGGACGCAAACATGTGGTACCATATGGACTATACCGTCAAGAGGGATATATCTCCGCAAACCTTGCACAAAAAATTACCGGGTTTTCGGATGAGGATTTGAATCTACTGTGGACGGCGATCATCAATATGTTCGAGAACGACCATAGCGCCGCGCGTGGTAAAATGGTGTTGCGTGAGCTGATTGTTTTCAAGCATGAGAATGCTCTTGGAAATGCCCCGTCACACAAGCTTTTTGAATTGGTGACGGTGGAATGCAAGTCAGGTACCGATGTTCCGAGGTCATATGCAGATTACACGGTTCAGGTTGATACGGATGCCCTTCCGGAGCATGTAACCTGCACCCGAATGGTCTAGAAATGCCCTATCTAGAAGACGATTACCTCCCCCTATCAGGCATACAGCATTTCTCGTTTTGCAGAAGGCAGTGGGCGCTGATCTATGTCGAAGAACTATGGGAGGAGAATGTCCTCACCGTGGAGGGGCAATTGTTACATGAGAAGGCACACGATCCATTTTTTACAGAGAAGCGGCGGGACGTGATCATCACCCGTGAGATGGCAATACACTCAGGCGAACTCGGAGCATCGGGTAAGTGCGATGTGGTGGAGTTTTTCCGGGATGATGATGGTATAGCACTCTTTGGGCGTGAGGGTCGTTGGTTGCCAAAGGTAGTCGAATATAAGCACGGCAAGCCGAAAATTGACGATTGCGACAGGCTTCAACTTGCTGCGCAAGCCATCTGCCTCGAGGAGATGCTCGGGTGCAGGGAAATCGAGGAAAGCTACCTATACTATGGTGAAACACGGCGAAGGGAACTCGTTGATTTAACAGATGAACTACGTACTGCGGTCAAGGATATTTTTGGCGAGATGCATGCATACTATGAACGGTGCTATACCCCGCGTGTTAAGCCAACAAAATCCTGCCAGCGCTGCTCCTTGAACTCACAATGCCTGCCGGGCTTGATGAAGCAATTGAGCGTCTCGCAGTATATTGCCGAAACACTCAGCGAGGATGTGAAAGTATGAAAAAGCTGCTGAACACATTATTTGTGACTTTGCCGGATGCCTACCTAGCCCTAGATGGGGAAAACGTCATCGTATTACGTGACGATGAGACGTTGCTTCGACTGCCGCTGCACAACGTGGAAGGGATAGTTACTTTTGGTTATACGGGAGCGTCCCCGGCTCTGATGGGCGCCTGTGCCGATCGGAAGATTGCCCTCTCCTTTTTCACGAAGAGCGGTCGGTTTCTTGCTGATGTGGCGGGCATCGAACAGGGTAATGTTGTGTTGCGAAGGACGCAATATCGTGCGGCAGACGACATATTTAAAAGTGTGGCTATCACCAAAAATATACTGATTGGCAAGCTGCACAACAGCAGATGGGTGCTCGAGCGGGCATTGCGCGACCATGGAGTACGAATCGATGCCGAACGCATAAAGGCCGCAGCACTCGGTATTGCCGAATCTATCGATCAGCTTAGACGGGCAGAAACTCTCGAATCGTTGCGGGGCATTGAGGGCGAGGCTGCTACCCGATATTTCTCCGTGCTTGATGAGTTAATTTTGCAGTCGAAAGAGGAATTTTTCTTCCGAACTCGAAACCGTCGCCCGCCGATGGATAACGTGAACGCGCTTCTCTCCTTTGCGTATTCGCTGTTAGGAAACGAAATGGCCGCTGCAATACGTGGTGTAGGACTAGATCCATTTGTTGGTTTTATGCACCGGGACAGACCGGGACGACGCTCTTTTGCGCTTGACCTGATTGAAGAATTGCGCGCTGTTTTCGCAGACCGTTTTGTGTTATCTCTCGTCAATAAAAGGCAGATTGTGCCATCAGACTTCCACACACAGGAAAACGGCGCTGTCAGGCTTACGGACGATGCGAGGAAGACATTTCTGAACGCATGGCAGTTGCGTAAGCAAGAAGAGATACGACATCCATTTTTAGGAGAGAAAGTCGAGTGGGGGCTTGTACCGCATGTCCAGGCATTGCTGATGGCGCGTTTCTTGCGCGGTGATCTTGATGAGTACCCACCGTTTCTATGGAAGTGAGGTATATCATGCTTGTACTTATCACTTATGATGTAAACACGGAGACTGCGAGCGGACGGAAACGTCTGCGGCAGACGGCAAAGACTTGCACGAATTATGGACAGCGTGTACAGAATTCAGTTTTTGAGTGTGAGCTTGATGCGGCTCAATTCGTAATGGTAAAGGCAAAGCTGATAAAAATCATTGATCAGGAAACAGATAGCTTACGGTTCTATTCGCTTGGAAATAATTATAAGAACAAGGTGGAGCATTATGGGGCGAAACCGTCGTTTGACGTAACGGAGCCATTGATTGTTTGAATGGTGCGAACCATAAGCAAACATTAAAATGCCGGGAGACTCGCACCGAAATATTTGCACGATTCCTTGTTTCCTTTGCGCAAAAGCGAACAAAATTCAGCAATATCGCAGACAGAATAGACAAGGTTCATAATATGCGATTGTGTCTGCAGCATTCTTTTGTTAGTTTTTGCTGTCGCTCCCCGCGTGGGGAGCGTGGGTTGAAATGTGCGTTATCGGAGTGTATAACGCTCCGATAAAGTCGCTCCCCGCGTGGGGAGCGTGGGTTGAAATGTTATCTTTAAAATAAGATAAAGATAATTGAATACGTCGCTCCCCGCGTGGGGAGCGTGGGTTGAAATAGGTCGGCATCGTAGAGTTGAGCAAAAGTTGATGGTCGCTCCCCGCGTGGGGAGCGTGGGTTGAAATTGGGTACGCATAGGCATAGTAGAGTACTCCTGTGGGTCGCTCCCCGTGTGGGGAGCGTGGGTTGAAATCGATATATCATCAAACACAGAGTCAATCGGCATGTCGCTCCCCGCGTGGGGAGCGTGGGTTGAAATACATCGAGCGTATATGCATACAGCGATACCCATCGGTCGCTCCCCGCGTGGGGAGCGTGGGTTGAAATATGCCCTTGCGTAGCGTGTACGCCGTGCGTAGCGGTCGCTCCCCGCGTGGGGAGCGTGGGTTGAAATACGATCTCGAACACTGGGCCTAACTCCCAGCCGTGGTCGCTCCCCGCGTGGGGAGCGTGGGTTGAAATTATGTGTTACACTATGCAGTAACCGCTTAATGTAGTCGCTCCCCGCGTGGGGAGCGTGGGTTGAAATGATTAAAACATTGTAAAGAACACTATATATAGTAGGTCGCTCCCCGCGTGGGGAGCGTGGGTTGAAATAGCGACATCAAATGACGGTTAATGTACTCGCCAAAGTCGCTCCCCGCGTGGGGAGCGTGGGTTGAAATCTGCGGGAGGGCGAGGAGACTGGAATGAAGATAATGTCGCTCCCCGCGTGGGGAGCGTGGGTTGAAATCCGTATTATGCCCTTTGTGCGTGTTGTGCGTGTGTCGCTCCCCGCGTGGGGAGCGTGGGTTGAAATCCTGTGTGTTCCCCTGCTATCACTCTATTCTTTGCGTCGCTCCCCGCGTGGGGAGCGTGGGTTGAAATCGTAAGGATCTTGATGAGATCGGCAAGGCGCAGGGTCGCTCCCCGCGTGGGGAGCGTGGGTTGAAATCCCAAATCCTCCAACACCGCCGACAGCTGCGAAAAAGTCGCTCCCCGCGTGGGGAGCGTGGGTTGAAATTCAATAAGACGATCCCCGAGCTTAATGTCGCCATTGTCGCTCCCCGCGTGGGGAGCGTGGGTTGAAATTGTATAGTCCCGGGGCGCTTGCGTTATATCCAAAGTCGCTCCCCGCGTGGGGAGCGTGGGTTGAAATTCACAAAATATCAGCCTCCCCGGATTTGCCGCCTGGTCGCTCCCCGCGTGGGGAGCGTGGGTTGAAATCCGTCCAGTAAGGGTCGTCGCTGATCCACTCGATGGTCGCTCCCCGCGTGGGGAGCGTGGGTTGAAATTGGGGGATAATCCTCGATGTTGGCTATAGCCTCGACGTCGCTCCCCGCGTGGGGAGCGTGGGTTGAAATTTGCTTCGCGCTCTCCTCGCATGGACCGATACTGTCGCTCCCCGCGTGGGGAGCGTGGGTTGAAATCATAAGTATTAAAAGCATCATAAAAAGAATCTAGTCGCTCCCCGCGTGGGGAGCGTGGGTTGAAATGAATACAGCATCTCGATTATCTCGTCGAGGTATACGTCGCTCCCCGCGTGGGGAGCGTGGGTTGAAATCATCGTACTATCGCCGCAATGTATGAGGATGCCGGTCGCTCCCCGCGTGGGGAGCGTGGGTTGAAATATAACTATAAAAGCCATCATCAAAAGAATCTAAGGTCGCTCCCCGCGTGGGGAGCGTGGGTTGAAATTACCCGGGGACGCCATCCGGCTCGGCTGAAATAGCGTCGCTCCCCGCGTGGGGAGCGTGGGTTGAAATTGGAAGGTGCTCATTGTGGATATAATCCCACAACCGTCGCTCCCCGCGTGGGGAGCGTGGGTTGAAATGATTATACCGTAATACAATCTAATTTACCAACTTGTCGCTCCCCGCGTGGGGAGCGTGGGTTGAAATCGAAATGTAAGTAACCAGGTTAATATCGTTGATATGTCGCTCCCCGCGTGGGGAGCGTGGGTTGAAATGGGGAAGGCCGCCGGCATAGGCTACGAGATATCGGTCGCTCCCCGCGTGGGGAGCGTGGGTTGAAATCTTGATCTCCATCGGTCGCCCCCCTCCCTGCTGTCGTCGCTCCCCGCGTGGGGAGCGTGGGTTGAAATCGTTGCCGACGGTGATCTTGCTGCTCTCCGTGTGTCGCTCCCCGCGTGGGGAGCGTGGGTTGAAATATATCGCCCCCGCCGTCGAGGCTGTAGCCAACAGTCGCTCCCCGCGTGGGGAGCGTGGGTTGAAATGTGGGAATACATTCATGATAAACATTTACCGGAAGTCGCTCCCCGCGTGGGGAGCGTGGGTTGAAATATCATACACGCCCTTAAAATGTATGACATCCGAGCGTCGCTCCCCGCGTGGGGAGCGTGGGTTGAAATTGTCCACCACCGTGGGGAATCCGTCCACAATCTGTCGCTCCCCGCGTGGGGAGCGTGGGTTGAAATCAGGCAAACTCCCGATACCGTCTTCATGTCGCCGTCGCTCCCCGCGTGGGGAGCGTGGGTTGAAATCGGTATAATTCCGGCGTTTATTCATTTTCGCACAAAGTCGCTCCCCGCGTGGGGAGCGTGGGTTGAAATTGTCAACAACAATCGCGACAACACCTGAATCATAGTCGCTCCCCGCGTGGGGAGCGTGGGTTGAAATATACGTGACGCGCTCGAATGTCGCGGGGTCGTCCGTCGCTCCCCGCGTGGGGAGCGTGGGTTGAAATCGCTCTCCGAAGCGTCGGTCGTCATCGCCGTGAGGTCGCTCCCCGCGTGGGGAGCGTGGGTTGAAATCAAGGCGATGAAAAAACAATCCGAGATATCTGGGTCGCTCCCCGCGTGGGGAGCGTGGGTTGAAATATGCAGGCCTCGGTCGAGCCGTTGGCAACGTCATAGTCGCTCCCCGCGTGGGGAGCGTGGGTTGAAATCGCTCTCCGAAGCGTCGGTCGTCATCGCCGTGAGCCGGTCGCTCCCCGCGTGGGGAGCGTGGGTTGAAATGCCGTCCAGTAAGGGTCGTCGCTGATCCACTCAAGTCGCTCCCCGCGTGGGGAGCGTGGGTTGAAATAGAGGAGGAGCAAAATGATAACAGAGAGACAAGGTCGCTCCCCGCGTGGGGAGCGTGGGTTGAAATGAGCGCGTCCGCCTTGAATGCCCCAGTGGGTATGGTCGCTCCCCGCGTGGGGAGCGTGGGTTGAAATATATTTATGAAGTGGAATATCAGGGCTTAGGCATATGTCGCTCCCCGCGTGGGGAGCGTGGGTTGAAATGTCGGACGCTGGATATAGATATCGCGGTACTTGCGGTCGCTCCCCGCGTGGGGAGCGTGGGTTGAAATCACGTTTGCTCCCTTACTAGCGTGTCCTCATGCGCCGGTCGCTCCCCGCGTGGGGAGCGTGGGTTGAAATTTATGCGTGTGTTCGCTCGTGCATGACACTGCTCAGTCGCTCCCCGCGTGGGGAGCGTGGGTTGAAATCTATCGGCTCGTATCCACCGATGATTGTCCCGGAGTCGCTCCCCGCGTGGGGAGCGTGGGTTGAAATTGCCCTAGTTCGTCAAGGAGTGACCACGCCTCGTGTCGCTCCCCGCGTGGGGAGCGTGGGTTGAAATCAAGGGCAGCATGATATTTATGAATCAGGTGATAACGTCGCTCCCCGCGTGGGGAGCGTGGGTTGAAATTTTCGATGACCGGAGCGGGATAACACAACAGTTAGTCGCTCCCCGCGTGGGGAGCGTGGGTTGAAATATCGTGAACGGGGTTGAGAAGCCGGCTATCTACATGTCGCTCCCCGCGTGGGGAGCGTGGGTTGAAATTTCCATAGCAATGCATCCAGTTTATCTGGTTTTACGTCGCTCCCCGCGTGGGGAGCGTGGGTTGAAATAACAACGAAGTCAAAAGTAAACTGTATTATATATGTCGCTCCCCGCGTGGGGAGCGTGGGTTGAAATTCGGATGCCATATTGCAATCAATCCATCGTGCAATGTCGCTCCCCGCGTGGGGAGCGTGGGTTGAAATCCATAGTCCCGCCTCAGTAATCGTATTGATGACAGTGTCGCTCCCCGCGTGGGGAGCGTGGGTTGAAATCTGCTCTCCGTGTCCGATACCGTGATGGTCGGGGTCGCTCCCCGCGTGGGGAGCGTGGGTTGAAATTGCGCCTATCATTACTGGGCCAAAATAAAAGGCGTCGCTCCCCGCGTGGGGAGCGTGGGTTGAAATATAAATGTCAACATAGCTGTTTGTTGTGTATGGGTCGCTCCCCGCGTGGGGAGCGTGGGTTGAAATGACGTATTGGTATGTGAAAATCACGGAAACTGGGTCGCTCCCCGCGTGGGGAGCGTGGGTTGAAATGCCGCGCTCATACTCGCGCTGCGGGTCGGGGACGGTCGCTCCCCGCGTGGGGAGCGTGGGTTGAAATGCTTGCAGCATTTCATTAAGCGCAGCCTTGCGTTGTCGCTCCCCGCGTGGGGAGCGTGGGTTGAAATGCGTATGCTTTTATCGTTGCCGAATTAACCGTTAAGTCGCTCCCCGCGTGGGGAGCGTGGGTTGAAATACGTACAGAACTACATCCTCGCCCAAAACTATCGCGTCGCTCCCCGCGTGGGGAGCGTGGGTTGAAATGAGTATTACGATCCGCACCGGCTTTCCCGCGCTCGTCGCTCCCCGCGTGGGGAGCGTGGGTTGAAATATCGGATACGCGCTGTTTCTTTCAATAGCTGTTTCGTCGCTCCCCGCGTGGGGAGCGTGGGTTGAAATTGCTCTAACGTATTACGTTATTTTGTAACAAGAAGTCGCTCCCCGCGTGGGGAGCGTGGGTTGAAATCCCGAATACGTCCTCGACGCTAACAAGGACCGCGTAGTCGCTCCCCGCGTGGGGAGCGTGGGTTGAAATTCTATCCATATGCGCTTTGTCCCGTCAGGATCGTGTCGCTCCCCGCGTGGGGAGCGTGGGTTGAAATTTGACTGGTACAATGACCCGGAAAACAAATGCTAGTCGCTCCCCGCGTGGGGAGCGTGGGTTGAAATGCACAATGCTATCATGCAAGCGATAGCAAAAGAAGTCGCTCCCCGCGTGGGGAGCGTGGGTTGAAATGTACTGTACAAGGATGGTTGCGGATGGTACGAAAGTCGCTCCCCGCGTGGGGAGCGTGGGGTGAAATTGATTGTATCCCGGAAAATGTAAAGATTTACAAGTCGCACCCCGCGTGGGGAGCGTGGGTTGAAATTCTTACCGCCTCCCTAGCGGCGCCCCCGGCCTTGGCGTCGCTCCCCGCGTGGGGAGCGTGGGTTGAAATAGTATACTCCCATTATACACGGATAGAATCGTAGTCGCTCCCCGCGTGGGGAGCGTGGGTTGAAATAACGATACATCATAAAGTGAATATATCAAAAAAGTCGCTCCCCGCGTGGGGAGCGTGGGTTGAAATGTATAGTGATTCCGGGCTGCTCACGCGCTCGAAATGTCGCTCCCCGCGTGGGGAGCGTGGGTTGAAATCTTGCCCGTGCCCGTGCTGTCCGCGCTTTGAATAGTCGCACCCCGCGTGGGGAGCGTGGGTTGAAATGCGAAGATAGAAGGGGCGGCTCGTCGGCCAAGGCGTCGCTCCCCGCGTGGGGAGCGTGGGTTGAAATACGTAGCTGTAGACATACGCGCAGTGCGTGGAGGGTCGCTCCCCGCCCGGGGGGCATGGACGCCTATGAGCGGCCGCCCGGTCCATCAAGGAATTTGCTCATAAAGCAGGGGCGGCGATTCAGCAGGACGTACCCGCGCTGAAATATTATGTATGGTTTCTTGATAAGGCCCGCCACGCTTTTTCGATCGTATTCAAGCGGTGTGTCGGCGGGCGACGTTTCCTTGAAATACAGGTGGATACGGCTTCTGAACACAGAGAACACATTCAGGTAATTATTTATGATTTGATGTGACAGCCCATATTTATTTGCTACCCTGAGCACGGGCGCATCTTCAACGAAGCATGCGATAAGCAGAAGCATCACCACGTAGAGCGACAGCAGTTTGTACGGAATTATGTCGCCGGGCATTACGGCGTGTGTGCTTTTGCACGATTTGCACATGATCCGCTTTATGTCAATGGGTACAAACATAATTTTCCCATCGGCGATATACATGACATACCGCTGATATGACCCGTACATCTTAAACCTACCTATGGCCGGGCATTTCGGGCAT
>JGI24702J35022_10000274_pt1 | contig 29801 bp, 24 predicted proteins | sample TergutTh196P4_FD_35022 | JGI IMG/M metagenome (IMG submission 35022)
GGTTGGGATTCCGGGTTTTCAGCCTCTTTTAGTCTGGAGTTGGGGTTCTCCGCCGCCGGCGGCGCCTGTGTTTCCGCAATGCCATAGGTGCCAAGTGTTTCCCGAATGCTGCGTTTGTCGCGTTGCCGCGGACTTTCCAAGCTGCTTTGCAAATTGATTCTTCGCAGCGTTTCCGGGCTGCCGCTAAAACCATTAAGTTCTCGCAGCGTTTCCGGGGTTTTCGCGTCCGGCGTTTTTCAGCCGCATTGGTGTCGTCCAATGTGGTTAGACGGCCTCTTTTGCTCTAGGGTAGGGTGCTATAGGGGGTTTTATAGGATGAAGCGGTTTTCGTTAAAGCAGGAATCCCGCGACTTTAGTCGTGGGAGGTTCAAATATAACACTCTTCTCAATCCTTCATTGCTGCAAAACTATCGAATCCCGCGACTTTTGTCCCGAGAGGTTGCGATGACTCAAATATTGCACTTTAATAACACAAATACGATTGCACAAAAATGATGCTGCATTTGCAGACTTTCAGTTGCATTTCAACGAGCCGGAGGGTATAATGGCGGCAGTGATGGCGGTGAAATGGATTGCCGCACCCGAGGCTCATAATGATGATTGCCGCGCTCGAGGCTCATAATGATGATTGCCGCACCCGAGGCTCATAATGATGATTGCCGCGCCCGAGGCTCATAATGATGATTGCCGCGCCCGAGGCTCGCAATAACGATGGACAAGGGGAGCAGGCCGATGTGGGCATAGACTCCTACAGTGATTCCGATAACTGAATGCCGAGCGCTCGATATGTGCTGGGTAGAAGCCGATTGGTACGCTTTCAGCATTAGATTGCAGAGGATATGGAGACAACATGAAAAGATTACCGCTTGGTATACAAAACTTCAGAGAGATTATCACGGGCAACTATATCTATGCCGACAAAACCCAAGATATATTTAAGTTGCTGCAGGGCGCAAAGTACTATTTTCTGTCGCGCCCGAGGCGATTTGGCAAATCGCTTTTGCTGGATACAATCAGTGAGGCATTTAGTGGCGACAAAGAGCTATTCAATGGTCTTTGGATCCACAATTCTGACTATGATTTTCAGATGCATCCGGTGATTAGGTTCGACATGAGCAACATATCAAACAAGACACCTGATATTCTGGAAGAGTCCTTGATGTCTAGTCTGAAAAAGCGCGCCAGGGAAGATGGTCTTGATATCTCAGAATCGATTATTTCCGATTTTTTCATGCAACTTATCGAAGGTTTATATAAAAAATACGACCGGCAGGTCGTTGTGCTCATCGACGAATATGATAAACCTATTCTGGATCATTTGACTGATATTGAAGTTGCAGAGCTAAATAGGCAGGTTATCAAAGGTTTTTATGGCATTTTAAAGTCAATGGATCGGTATCTTAGGTTCGTGATGATCACGGGTGTGACTAAGTTCACAAAGACTTCAATTTTCAGCGAACTCAATAACTTGCTTGATATCACGTTGACGGAGGAATTCGCGAATATCTGCGGTATTGTCAGAGAGGACCTTGATGTGCTCTTTGCTGAACACATTGAGGCTCTTTCTTCGCTTGATAGCCTGAAGCGTTACGATAATCTAAAGAGCGAGATTCTTGCATGGTATGATGGGTATTCATGGGATGGAGCGACAAGGGTGTTGAATCCTTTTTCGTTGCTCTCGTTTTTCGCGCAGAAGAGGTTTTATTCGTTCTGGTATGCGAGCGGTACTCCTACTTTTCTTGTTAATATGATTAAAAGCAATCCGGAGTCATATCTGACTATTNGTAACCTTGTAATTACCGAGAGAATGCTCGATTCTTTTGAGTTGCGGCAGTTAGAGATCGAACCGTTGCTGTTTCAAACAGGTTACTTGACNATTAAGCAGGTGATTTACCCTGTTGGCATTCCACANTATCTGTTGGAAATTCCAAACAATGAGGTCAACGATGCTTTTCACTTGCAAATAATGTCGTCTCTTACAGAGTGNAGTGAAGTTCGTTCAAATAAATTACAAATGGACATTAGTGAAGCTTTCCGTGTCTGCGACTTATCGAAGGTTTTGGATATGCTGCGGGGCCTCTTTGCCTCGATTCCATATCAGCTGCATGTCAATGCAGAGGCATATTACCATTCGATTTTCTATGCAGTGATGTCTGTGCTGGGGTTTGATATTACCGCTGAGGTTTCAACGTCTCGGGGCAGGATTGATGCTACGCTTGATTTGGGAGATAAGGTCTATGTTATTGAATTTAAGTATATTCAATCTCCTCCGGAAGCGTCTGAAGCAGACATCGCTGCTCTTTCCGATGCGGCATTGAGCGATTCTATGAAACAAATTGAGGACNGAGGTTATTGCGAGAAATATATAGGAAGCGGAAAAGCGGTNTACCANGTAGCGTTCGCGTTTTTGGGCAGGGANCGCATTGAGATGGCTGTCAATCGCATCAGCGACTAATAATATAAATTTTTGGAGAGGAGCCGGATAATGGACATTAAATCAGCAATGTCGGAATTTGGGTTTGGGCATCGAAAAACCAGGCACATCATCATCGACCACGATGGCGAGCTTTGGCTCGCAATGGCGCCGGTCGCAGTCGGGGGCTTTTTGGCCATGGGCGTGACCAGCCTCCCGGGCATGCTTCGCGTGGAGCCGCTTGAAAATGGGGAGGTTGCGCCTTTCACCTATGAGGCCACGGAGTCTTCGCTTGTGCTGACGACTGCGGGAGGGTCGAAGGTCAGGTTCGCCATCGATGCGGAGGTTCAGGCGCTGCGCATCACGGGCGATGCCGCGTTCCGCCTGAATGGCGTGTCGTCCGCTTCGTTCGTCACCACACTCGCAGACAAAACCGGCGTGACGATCAATGTCGGGGCGAGCCACATCGTTTTCACCGCGAAAAAGGGCAAGATCGCTTTTGACGATTCCTGGATGCTGCACGAGATGCATTCTGTCACCCCGGTGCTCGACATCGCGCCTGTCAAGGGCGAGTTTGAGCTTTGCGTGTTCGACCTGCCGACGGATTTCGGCCCACCTGCGGTCACGCGTTCGTTCGATGATTGCGTCAAGGGGAACGGTGCGGAGTTCAAGGCTTTCGTCGATTCGCTCGTCGACGTTCCGGAGGAATGGAACGACGTCAAATTGGCTGCGGCTTATCCGCTTTGGCTGTGCCACAGGGTTCTGGACGGCAAGACAGAGGTCATTGTGGAGAACAAGTATAATTCCAAAGAGACCAATTCGTGGCTGATGGCTGTCACTTCGATGGCGTTCAAAGATGTCGCGAAGGCGCTTGATTTGCTGCTTGCTTATCCTGTCGCTTTGCCGCCGATTGCGGGCATCGCCGCCTTGCGGTTGATTGATGATGGGCTGCTTTGCGATTCCAGGGGCGATATTTATAGGGTCTATGCCGCTCTGGAGGAGGTCGCTAGGTATTGCATGACGGAGCGTTCCGTTGACGGGGAGATCAGCTATTATGCCTACCGCCACGAATGCGGCCCGTTTGGGGCGCCGGCGTTCTTCGATGTCGGCGAGCCTGTGATCGCGCCCGATCTCAATGCTTATCTTATTATTGTCAGCGAGGTGCTCGGCAAGCTGGCCCACATGGAATATGATGTCGGCATCGCGAACAAATGGGAGGCTTTCGCGAAGAATCTGAAGACTCGGTTGATTGCCGAGCTTTGGAATGGCGAGGCTTTCGTCGGGAAGAATGCTTACACCGGGGAGCTTTCGCCGCGTGATAAGAATCTTTCGCCAACGCCGATTGTTTTGGGGCAGCGCCTGCCGACGGATATTATCGGCAAGATCGAGCCGCAGATCGACAAATCCAACATCAACAGCTCGGTGGGGTTGCTGCTTGTCGGCGGGCTTTTCGATGCGGGCAGGAAGGCTTCCGCGAAAAGGATCACTTTGAAGGCGCTCGAGAATGCGCGCTCCGCAGGGGTCCATAAACCGTTTTATGGCGCTTCGCTGCTGGCGTTGGCGCATAAAGTCTTGCTATAAGGGGGGTCGATTGTATGTTTGGCACTTATGAACGCTTTAACCTTGTGCGCGCGTCATATGCGCGTCACGGCTGCAACACGTATATCGCCGAGGATTTCCACGTGCGCGGGCAGCTGCGCCTTGGCAACAACTGGACCGGCGAGTCGCTCAACTTCAGCGATTTCATGTTCGACATCAAGCTTTTGATGAATGGCGCTCCTGTGAAATATTCGTATTTCGCGGATCCGGGGGCTTTGACAATGTGCGCGGATGGCGGGTGCGTTGCCATCGCGCTCACAGATCGTTCGCATTTCCGCATCAATGGGGAAAATGCCGGTTTGCGGCTGGAGCTCCGTTCCGCTTCCGGGAACGGCGCAAAGGCTTGCAGGGGCATGTACGCGCTTCCGGACGGCAGCGGCTGGGAGGGCGATTTTGGCCGCTTTGGCAAGCTGTTTTTCAAGGCGATTACGGGGAACTACAATGTCACGACCGTTTATGCCAAGGGCGCGTTGGTGCCTGATCTGGTCAGGATCGACTTTTTGCCCGATGCTTCGACGGGCGAATTTGACGCTGCTGTCCATGATTACCGCAACACGCTGATTCCTTTTGGCGAATATGAAGATTTTGAGGAATTGGTTGAGGACAACAGGGAAGATTTCGACGTTTTCAGAGAGATATACAACGATGCCGCGCCCGGCTACGAAGAGATGGCGAAATACGCGCAATGGATGGTGTGGAGCTGCCGCACAAAGGCCATCGGGTCGTTCGCGCAGCCGCATATCCTCTTTCAGAATGCCTGGGGCTGCGCGGCCGCGCCTTGGCAGCAGAGCTATAACGCGATGCCGATGCTTTCCGACCCCAAGGAGGCGTGGCGGCAGATTTGCGTCATGTTCCTTTATCAGGACGAGGCGACGGGGCGGCTTCCGAACATGATGACATACTCAAATCCGCCGATGCATGGGATGCAGCCGGCGTTCCAAGGGTTCGCGCTTGATTATCTTTTCAGGAAGGTTGGCGATTCTTTCATCACGGGGGCCGATGCCGAGCGCATGTACCCGAAATTCGCGGCGTGGGCCGAATATTGGGTGAAATATCGCAACGCGGGCCTCGGCGACGATATGATCGCGCTGCTCAGCCCGCATGAGTCCGGATGGGACGATTGCTCGTTGTTTAAGGATGGCTTCCCGACGGTCGATCCTTGCGCCGTGGCGTTCCTGATTTTGCTCATGGAAGCGGTGGCGAGGATTGCCAAGAAGTCGTATTCGTTTGCCGACATGCATGATGAATGGATGGTGAGGGCGAACAAGCTGACGCAGGCGATGATCGATGAATATTGGGATGGCGAGAGGTTTGTCTCGAAGGTAAACGGGAAGTCGGTCGATTCATATAGCTTGGCGAATTATCAGCCGATCATTCTTGGCAAGCGGCTGCCGCAGCATATCATCGATAAGGTCGCCGAGAAGCTTACGACAGAGGGGCTTTGGCTGACTGACATCGGGCTGGCTTCGGAGAGCATGCAGAGCGATTTGGCGACTTTTGGCATCTCGTTCGTTTGCGGGCGCGTCGTCGGGCCGATGAACATGATTTTGACCGTCGGGCTGCAGGCTGCGGGCAAGCAGGCGGAGGCGGACATGATCGCGCGGCGGTATTGCGACCATACTAACCGCGAGGGGATCATTCTTGGCTATGCGCCTTATAACTATTATAAGTATAATGGGGAGAAGGCCGCGCAGCAGATTCCGCCGCATGCTGCCGATGGCTGGGCATGGAGTTCCTGGAGCGCGAACAGCTATTTGACGATGGTGACGGGAGTCATAGGGAAGTAATTGGTAGCACTGGCTGCGGATGCATCCGCAGCAGCGGGAAGGATTCTTCTCTGTGTACAGAATGACAGAATCCAAGGCGGCGGGCACGGCGCTCGCATTGATCAGTAACATGGGAAAATATTATTTTGAAAAGGGGTTATTGAATGAAAAAAGGGAAATTCGTGAAGAGGTTGGCTGCGCTGCTGCTCGTGTGTTTGATGGTCGCATCCGTCGCCGCGTGCGGCAAGAGCGGCACAGACAACGACCAGACAACGAACCAGAACACCAACCAGAACAATGCTGCTGACAGCAACTCCGGCGACAGCAGCAGCGGACAGAACAATCAAAGCAACCAAAGCAACACGGACAGCAACTCAAGTGGCAACCAGACGACCACGGATAATTCACCCGCGCCGAGCGGCCCTGCCAGGACGCTTAACGTCGCCGCTTCAGCAGACAGCGGCACTTTGCACCCGCTTGGCGTCACAGGCGGCTACTTCTCGGTTCTATATTCGATATACGAGCCGCTTTGGGACGTCAAATCGGATGGGACATGGGTCTGGGTGCTGGCCAAGAGCATTGACCGCATAAGCGACATCCAGAACACGCTCCATTTGCAAGAAGGCGTCAAGTTCTCGAATGGCAATGCGTTCACGGCCGAAGATGTTATTTTCACGATGGAGCAAAACCGTGAAAATCCGCAGTTCGCGCTCAATGTCAAGGCAATCGATTTCGACAAGACCAATATCATCGACGATTACACGATCGATCTGTGGTATACGGAGTTCAACGCGGCGCAGGAAGTCGGCATGGTCCAGATGCTCATCATGGACAAGGAGTCTTATGACGAGATTTCGCTCACTTTGAACCCGATAGGAACCGGGCCGTATGTCGTGACGGATTATATCGTGAACAGCCATCTTGCGCTGCAGGCCCGCAACGATTATTGGGGCGGACCGATCGCCATTCAGAACATATTGTACAAGTGCATCAACGAGGAGATGCAGATCATCAACGCGCTGGAGACGGGCGACGTCGATATGGCGGGAGTCCCGCTTTCGGAGGTAGATTTTGTGGAATCGCTCGGTTATGTCATTGATGACAACAACGCGGGCATGAATTACGCTGCGTGGTACAGCATGCTGCCGGGCACGCCTCTGGAGACTAAGGAAGCGCGTTATGCTGTCAGCTATTCCATCGACAGGCAAGCGGTTTCCGACATTCTGCTGGAGGGTAGGGCAAGCATCACCGATGCGCCGATTTCGCATTATACCGTCGATTTCGAGCAGCGTTGGCGCAATATGCATGACACGTATATAATCGGATACAACCCGGCGAAGGCGAGGGAGCTTGCCGAGGAGTCGGGGCTCGTGGGAAAGACGCTGCGGCTCATTACGAACGGCGCGTCCTCAAACAACACATTGGCGGAAATCATCCAAGGCGGCCTGCTGGAGATTGGGGTCAATGTCGATATCATCAGTTTTGATCAGGCGTCGTTCTTCGGAATGATGATGGATCCGTCGAATTTCGACATTGCGCTGTTTACGCCGTCCGCGCCTAGCATGATGGCGGTCGATATCTTGGCGATGTATCCGACGTTCATCTCGCTTGGCTGGACAGGCCCCGAACGCGACGAGTATGGCGCTCTCAGCATGGGCGCGTTGACTACGGCTGACGAGGCCACGCGCAAGGAACTGCTTTACGAGGCGTTAAAGATATTTGTGGATGTCGACCCTTGGTATGGGATTTGTGAGTTGGTCGCAGCAAGGGCGCGCGTTCCGGAGCTTGTGGGCGTGGAGTACTTTATTTCCGGAAATGTGTATTTCCAGAACGTGTCTTTCGTGAATTAATCAGTTGATCGGTGGCCGGGCGGCTAAGGGCGGTTGCGGGCGGCTGCGATGGCCGTGCCGGCCGCTGCTGACAGGCGCTGGTGTCGCAATCTGCGGGCGGATGCCCCAGAGGCATCTGCGGGCGGCCGCACGTGCTTCCCGGCCACCGAGCAAATCAAACAAAATTAGGAGAGGATAGGTTGCAAGCATGCCATATATAAGGTTAAGCGTTACTCAAAAGCTTTCGCAAGAGAAGCAGGAGGAGCTTGTTAATGGGATCGGCGAGGCGCTCAGCATCATTCCGGGCAAAGATGGGCGCGGTCTTATAGTAGATATGGAAGACGGTAAAACCATGTTTGTCGGAGGCGTGAAGCAAGACAACATGGTATTTGCCGATGTAAAGTATTATTCGAACTTTGAATATCACATCAAGAAGGATTTTACGGTGGCTGTTTTCAATGCAATAAACAAGTCGCTGGGCGTGCCAAAGGAAAGGATGTTCCTGACGATCACCGAATATAACAACTGGGGCGGTTTCGGCGACTTCAAGGACGAGTTTTATTCCGAGCCATAAGGCGGGACTTGTTGATGTCCACGACGACGAAGGGCGCGGGAGGCTACTTTTTGACTATTGGGACCCAAGCTTCGCAGATGTAATCTTCGGAGGTTGGGTCTCCTTGTGAGAACCATTCAATTTCCGGAATCTGTATGCGCAAATAATCCACTGTCGGGAACCATTCGGAATATACTCGCGCGAATGTGTCCTGAATCGCGGCGGGACACGGGCCTTTTGCTTCAAATATCGCCCACATCGAGGCGGGTATCGTGATGACTTCGCAGTGGGCGGGGCATGTTTTTGTGGTGGCGGCGGCGATCCAGAAGTCAAAGCCGTTGTCGTGCTTGTCTGCGAATAGGCCGACGACGCCTGTTGGCTCGCTGTCGACGAGGCATTCGAGTTCGGCTATTGATTCTTGGGGAAAGCCGTTCCATATTGCGGGGATTTCTGTGTAGTCGAGTCCTCCTTCAAGGGAGACGAAGAATCTTTGCCCGACAAAGCGCATTTCGGTTCGCTCTTCTATGCGGTATTTCATGGTGTTGTCCTCGCTTTCTTTTGTGTTTATGAGATGAAGCGCTTCTCGTTGAAGCAGGAATCCCGCGATTTTGTCGTGGGAGGTTCAAGATAATACCTTAATTTATACCTTAATATACACATTTGCGTGCCGCTTTTCAATAGAAGATGAAAATTTGTTGCATTTCGTTATTGACAAACGCTTTTGACAATGATAGTATTGCACGGCTAGAAAGCAGAACGGCATCCCCGTCCTCACCCGTCCGCCGGCAGGCCGAGCGCGACGCGGTCGAATAGCATGATTCCCCTCCCTACATGGGCGGTTTGTGCTTTGCGTGGATGCGTATGCTTCCACGTATTTATTTTTCCGCAAATAGGAGACTATTTGCAAAAGGCTACGCGACGAGGCCTTTGGAACCAAGGCTTTTGCCCCGAGTTCCCGGAGCTGTCGAGCGCGGCACGACAGATAATTATGGAGGTGTTTAAGTATAAGCAGCGTGACCTATCAGATTAATGAGGATATCAATGACAGTGAGATCCGTCTGATCGACGAGGACGGGACCCAGCTTGGGATCATGTCGTCGCCGGAAGCGCTCAAAATTGCGATTGAAAAAGAACTCGACCTTGTCAAAATCGCGCCAACGTCCAATCCGCCCGTCTGCAAGATTATGGATTATGGCAAATATCGTTTCGAGCAGGCAAAGCGGGAGAAAGAGGCGCGCCGTCACCAACAGATTGTGGAGATTAAGGAAATACGCATGTCGCCGAGCATTGGCAGCAACGACTTCAACGTCAAGCTGAAGAGCGGGCAAAAATTTCTCAAAGAAGGCGACAGGCTGAAAGTCACCGTGCGTTTCAGGGGCAGGGAAATGGCCCACACCAACCTGGGTGAGGATTTGCTGAAGAAATATGCCGAGGAGTGCAACGAGTTCGGCACTGTTGACAAGAATCCGAAACTGGATGGGAGGCACATGTCCATGTTTCTCACTCCAAGGAGCGTAAAGGTTAGTACCGGCGACTCGCAACACCAATAAGAAAGTAGTTATAAATCCGTCAGGTACTATCGCCTATGTTGTGGGGCGGAGCCTCACGTTTAATGTAAAGGCTGATCTGTCCTGCACTGGTCGATGCGGGCAGGTTCTGCTGACGCGTACAGGAGCGAGCATCTGCCGCCCCTGTGAAAGTAACGCCATTAACTGAAAGGAATGACCAGTAATATGCCAAAAATCAAGACACATAGCGGGGCGAAGAAGCGGTTCAATCTGACCAAGAGCGGCAAGGTCAAACGCGCCCATGCGTACAAAAACCATATCCTCAACAAAAAATCAACCAAGCGCAAGAGGGGATTGCGTAAGGGCGCTTATGCCGACGTCACGAACGAAGCCGCTATCAAGCGTATGATCCCGTATAAATAGGAGGACTGTCAAATGGCCAGAGTCAAAGGCGCGTTAAGCACGCGTAAGAGAAGAAAAAAGATTTTAAAGCTCGCCAAGGGTTATTGGGGCGCGAAATCCAAGCATTTTAAGATGGCGAATCAAGCGGTCATGAAGTCGTTGCGATATGCTTATGTCGGCCGCAAGCGCAAGAAGAGGGATTATCGCAGGCTTTGGATTACGAGGATCAGCGCGGGTTGCAAGGCGAACGGCATGAATTATTCTCGCTTCATGCATGGGCTCAAGCTCTCCGGCATTGCTTTGAACCGCAAGATGCTTTCGGAGATGGCTATTCACGAGCCGGAGGCGTTCACGCAGCTTTGCGACACGGCGATGAGCGCTATCGGGAGCTAGCCCACGTCAGGCTCGATGGATATTGTCTTGTATCCGTCTTCGCCAAAACCGCGAGACATTGCATAAAGATAAAGGTTCCTGTATATCGGCTGCATCGGTGCAAGCGAATATGCAGGAACCTTTTTTCATTTGCGTAATGTAGAAAAGTGTGATAATATTGCCATTATTCGCCGATGTTTTCAACAGAATGGGGATATGATCAAATGGCTGCTGAGAAAAAAACCTCGCAAAGGGATATTGCGCTGATAAATATCCTCGAACGAGTCGCCGACCAGTTGACGCAGCAGGACCAGCGCATCGATGAAATATCAAAGCTCCTGGGTGAGCAGGATGCCTTGCATGACCTGCGTTCAGACAATATGGAAAAATTCCTGCGGGAGCAGTTTGAGCTGCAAGACAGGCTGATCGATGATGTGGCAAGGCAGCAGTCAGAAATGCTGTCCATAGTGGAGCGTGTCGTATTCAAGCAGAACACTTGGCAGCAGGATGTCGGGCCTTCTATCGAAAAATTGAACCAGGATTTTCAGCGATATCGATCTGATATGCTGGGAATTGCCAATGAGCAAGACCGTATCTTTAACGATATGAAAGAATCTACAAAACGGCAGGGAATGCTTGCAAGCGTCCAGGAGATCATCGACCGCAGGCTTCAAGCGATGGACGAGCGGGCGAAGCTGCAAGAAAAGCCTGCGTCCGATCACTACGAATATACCGTAAAGCAAGCGGAGGCGCAGGCCAGGCTTATTGCAGAGGGCAGCAGAAGCTTCGAAAAGCTCCATATGGACACGGAAAAACGGCTTGGCGAGACGCAAAAGGAGACGCACAGGCGGATGGAGGAGTTGCGGATCGAGACAATGCGGCGTCTGCTGGCGCTCGACGGCATTGAGGAGGCGCTGCAGGTGCTGATGGTGCGCACGGAGCCGCCGGAGAAGAAGCCGTTTTGGGTCAAACGTGTCATTCGCAGGATCGGATTGCTGTTTAAGAGGGTTTTCCGCAGAACCAAAAAGGTGTGACCAGTAGCTATTGCGAGATTTCGCATTTGAGCCCGAATGACTGAAAAACCTCTTGCGCACGAGTTTTCTCTTGGTGCAGCAGCTCACGCAGCTCATCAAGAGAATATTTTTGCCCTATCATTCTATATTTGTTGGCGCCATACTTGTGGTATGGCATGATGTTCACCTCTGCGCCGCCTGCCCTGTCGACGACCGCTTGGGCAATCGCGGAAAGAGCCTCGTCCGAATTGTTGAATTCCGGGATCAATGGGACGCGGATAATGACTTTTGCGTTGGATTTCACAGCGAGTTCAAGGTTGCTCATAATGAGTTCATTTGACTGCCCACATGCTTTTAAGTGTTCTTTAGGGTCAATGTGCTTTAAGTCAAAGAGGACTATGTCTGAGTATTCCAAGATTTTTGAAAGCGCAGCGGGATCGCCAAAGCCTGATGTATCGGCGCATGTGCCGATGCGTTCCTCGCGGCAGCGCTTGAAGAGGGCAGCGACAAAATCGGCTTGCCCCAGAATTTCGCCTCCTGAAGCGGTGACGCCGCCTCCGGACGCTTCATAATAGTCGTAGTCGCGTTTTACGACTTTGAAGACTTCGTCGACCGTCATGCTCTTGCCTGATATGCTGAGCGCTTCTTGGACGCAGGCATCGACGCATTTGCCGCAGCACGCGCATTTTTGGCGGTCTATCATCAAGTCGCCTTCAACGAAGGATATGGCGCGTTCCGGGCATGTGTTGACGCATTTTTCACATTGCTTGCACGATGTGTAGCGCCATGTGACCTCGGGGCGGGGGCTTTGCGATTCCGGATTCGAGCACCACAGGCAAGTGAGCGGGCAACCCTTGAAAAACACGGTCGTGCGTACGCCCGGACCGTCGTCGATGCTGTAGCGTTGTATGTTGAATATTATGCCTTTTGTTTCATCCATATGATATTAGCCTCGTTTGCCGGGGGTCGATGTGAACATCGGCTCCTACGGTGATGGATGGGGTGTCGGTGCGGACCGGCCCCTCGGTGATGGGTGGGGGGTCGATGCGGACATCTACCCCTCGGTGATGGGTGGTATTTGCCGGGGGTCGGTGCGGACAGGCCCCTACGGTGATGGGTGGGGGGTCGGTGCGGACATCGACCCCCCATGATGTCAGGTGTTCGTTAGAGGTTTTCGTGCATCGAGCGGGTGACGATCTCGTCTTGCAGCTCATGCGGAAGGTCGATGAAATACGCGCTGTAGCCGCCGACGCGCACGAGCAGATTCTTATGGTTTGCGGGATTCGCCTGAGCATCAAGCAGCTCTTCGCGGCTGTGGATATTGAACTGGATATGCCAGCCGCCGCGCTTCATGAACGCCTTGATGAGCCAAGCGAGCTTTTGCAGCTTCTCATCCGTGTTCAAAACGGATTTTGAGAATTTCATGTTCATCGCATAACCGACGAATTCTTTGGAATACGGGCCTTTTGTGGCGGAGTTGATCGCGGCCGTCGGGCCGTTGACATCCATTCCGGGCATCACGGAGCAAGCAGCGTCGCACGTCGGGCTGTATGCCGCGCGGCCGTTCGGCATTGCGCCGATAGCCTTGCCGATCGTGACATGGCCGGCAGCGGCGCCGATGAAGAGCATCGGTTTTTTGCCGGTTATCGGATCGATCCAACGCTGCATGATTTCAGGCACCTTCGTCGAAAGGTCGTCGTAGATTTCGTCGACATAATCATCATCATTGCCGTATTTCGGCGCGTTGAGGCAAAGCTGATGCAGGTCCTCATATCCTTCCCAGTTGGCAGCGCAGGCGTTCATCATCTCGTCCATAGATACGACATTCTTATCGAAGACGAGGCGTTTGATGGCGGCGATGCTGTCCGCAAGGTCCACCATGCCTCGGCTGCCCAGCCAAGACGTCCTGCCTTCGGGATAACGCGCGCCACCCTCTTTCGGCGTAAGGCCTTCGCGGATGCAGTCTTCATATTGCATCGCGCAGCGCAGGCCGCTCATCGGTCCGTCGGTGATTTCCGTGGCGAGCGAGAGGACTTTGATCCTGTGCAGGATGGGGACGAAGTATTCGAGCTGGCCATAATATGCGCCCAAGACTTGATCAACGCTCGTGAACGTCCTCGGGTCGCCTGTGTGCGGGCCGAGCTGTTTTTTCGTCCTTGGGTCATAGCCGTCGTTGAGCGCGAGCTCGAGCAGCTTGAATTGGTTGATGTTGTGCCCGCCGCCAAGATGCTCCATGCTGTCCAAGTGATAGCCCAGGCAGCCGCTGGCGTTCCAGTTGCAGGCATCCTCGATGGGAACGTCGCGGTCGAGATAGCGCTGCGTGCCGAGAGAGTCGTTGAGGAAGGCGGGATTGCCGCCGCCAAAATCGACGTTGCAGCGGAGCGCGTGCAGAATGAATTCCGGGTCCATATCCGGGTTATACCGCACATATATGGCCGGCTCAGACAGCTTCACCTGCGCCATCGCTTCCAGCACGAGCCAGGAGACGTCGTTGGTCAGGTCTTCGCCCTTGTCGTTCACGCCGCAAAGCGTGATGTTCGGAAGCAGCGAGCCGGGAGCGGCGCGTTGCTCGCGCGGAATCGTGACNAGGTTTTCGCATTCCCTGATCTTGAGCCAGAAGGCGCCGAGCAGCTCGGCCGCTTCCTGCGCCGTGATTTTGCCNTCTTTTTTGTCTTTTTCGTAATATGGATAGAGAAGCTGGTCNAGGCGGCCGACGGGGACCTCGGGGCGGTCNGAGCTTTCTTTCCAGCAAACGAGATGATATAGCCTTGCGCATTGCACCGCTTCAAAGAAGCTGCGGGGAGGCTCGGCCGGCACGTGGTCGCAAGCATCGGCGATACGAATCAGCTCCGCTTTGCGCACGGCGTCAGTCGTTTTGTCCGCGAGCTCGCGCGCGTAGTCCGCATGGCGCTTCGCAAATTTGATGAACGCTTCGCAAGAGATGATGCAGGCCTCGAGCAGCCAATACTTCCGCAGGAATTGCGCGGAGCCGTGGCTGTTTTCGTTGTCGCCTTCGAGCATCATGCGCTCGCGTTCTTTTTTGCACAGATCGATGACATAGTTCAAGCCGTGCTCGACGCATTTGATGCTGACCTGGGCGACGCCCCCGCCGTATGCGCTGTAGTTTTGGAAGAGGCCGCGGTCCATTTTAAAACGGACGCCCCTGCCCTCAAACACGCAGGCCCTGTCAAACAATAGGTCGAAAACATCCGCGCCCATGTCATATTCCAGCGCGGCATTGACGGTGGAAACCTTTGGCATATTCTCGACCCAGTATTCCGCGTCTTCCTTGAGCTTACGAAGATCGTCCGGGTCGATGTTGGTCGATTCAGTATCGCTGGTTTTGCGCGCGAACTTGCCTGATTTGCACATTTCGAGGATTTCGTGCGGCTTCATGGCGCATAACGTGCCATTGCCCCTGATGAATTTCGTCAGCGACCCGACGATGATCTCGCCGTCGCGGATGAAAAGCGGGCATTCGAGCAGGCGTTTCTCCAGCGCCTTTGCCCAGCGGATGTCGAGCGGCAGCCCTTCGGTCTCTTTCCATGATTCTGTGAAGAGCAAGGTGTCGTCGACGTATACCTGCGGCGGAGCGTCCTCCCATTCTTTTTTCAGCTTTTGGAGCCTTGGTGTGAGCACCTGCACGCTCCTGATTTCTTCAGCATTAACTTTTACAGCCACGATATCAGTCCTTTCATAAATTTCATCATATATACTACATATTTTGCTTCGCCATATTGGCTACCGTTCACGCCCTTGCGCCCTTGCGCTCGGCGTTCGGGTTGTGGGGGTGGAATCTCATGTTCAATTCTCATCATATGCGCGGGAGATCAATGTCGCAATGAACTCTTTCGGGGCGGGGAGCGGGAACGTGGCAACGCCGAATAACTTGACTAGGCCCTCTTGCATCCCTACGACGATTTCCGGGAGGATGTCGAGAAGCTCTTCTTTTTTGAGCCCAAGCTGGCTCATGTTCGGCATTTTCAGCTTTTTCATCAATGATTGCATCGTAACGAGAGCGGCCTCGCCTATCGCTTCAGGAGACGCGCCTTCGGGGATCGAAGCGCCGAATGACTCGGCGATGTATCTCACCCTGTCGGGGCATGCCGGGGCGACCGCTTGCAGCACTTGCGGCAATGTTGAAGCGCATGCGTTGCCGTGCGCGACGTGGAACTTGCCGCCCATCGCCTTGCCGATGTCGTGCGCGAGATGGCAAAGCGGGCCGGACATGGACATGCCTCCGAGAGTCGCGGCTTTCATCATGCCTTCGCGCGCTTCGAGGTCGCTGCCGTTTTCAAACGCGCGGACGAGATATTTGCCCGCGAGCCTGATCGCTTCGCGGCCTGTGAGGTCGCAAAAGCTGTTGGCCAGAGCCGACGTATATGATTCCGCTGCATGGCAGAGCGCGTCCATGCCGGTGGAGGCCGTGACNGAAGGTGGCAGGGCGAGCGTNAGTTCGGGGTCAACAATGCCGAGCGTGACCTTGCACCCTGCGCCGGAGATGTTTGTCTTTATGATGTTTTTTGTGTCCGTGATGACGCCGCCGGGAGTGGATTCGCTGCCCGTGCCGGCAGTCGTGGGAATGACGATCAAGGGCATGCCGGGTTTTGTGACGACGCCCTCGCGCCCATAATACTGCTCGATGGGAGGGGGGTTGGTTTGGAGCATCGACGCGCCTTTTGCGGTGTCGAGCGCGCTGCCCCCGCCAAGCCCGACGACGCCGTCGACATGCTCGTGGACGCCGAGGGCGCCGGCCTCTTCGACAGACCAATCGGGCGGGTCTGCTTGGACGCCGGAATAGTGGACGGTGTCGATGCCGGCGGCTTTGATGACAGCGTCGATTTTATCGACTATCCCCGCTGACTTTATGCCGTTGTCGTAGACGAGGAGAATCTTCGTGCATCCGAGTTCTTTTAGTTTGTCGCCTGTTTGTTTTGATGTGCCGATGCCGAATAGGATCGGGTTCGGGCTGGAAAATACACTGGGCAATTTATCTACCTCCTGATTGGAATTGTTTGGCACTGGTGGGGGGAGCAGACCTTATTGCGGAGAAGGTCATACTGCCGCGTCGTACGCTTTTGATAAGTTGCGGAGAAGGTCATACCGCCGCGTCGAACGCTTTTGACAAGTTGCAAAGTAGGTCATACCGCCGCGTCGTATGCTTTTGACAATATGTCGCGTATGTCGTCCTCGGACGGAGGCCTTGGAGAAAAATGGAAATCCTGCGAAGCCAGGATCTTGGGAATGGTGGCAAGCAGATCGTCCTTGGACTTGACATATTTTTTCATAGAAGGCAGGCCGGAGACCCGCATGAGCTCTCGCACCGCCTTCGAAACGATTTTGCCGATATCGTCAGCGGAGGCTCCGCTCGGAACGGCCGCGCCCAGAGCGGCAGCGACCTTGGCAAGCGTATCGGGAATGGCGGGCGCGATGAATTCGAGGCATTCCGGGAGGGCGACCGAGACAGCGACGCCATGGGGCATGTCGTGCTCCATGCCTATCACGAGGCCCATGTCGTGAGGAATGTGGCAAAACGGGCCGAGAATGGACATGGTCGCCATCGTCGCCGCCAGGTGCATGCCGCTGCGCGCTTCCAGGTTNGACCCGTCTTTGATGACAATGGGGAGATTTTGCGANATCAGCGAAATGGCTTTGAGGCCGATGAGNTCGCTGAAAACGTTCGGAGCCCCGGACGTGACGGCCTCGATCGAATGGCCGAGCGCGTCAAACGCGGTGATCGCAGTCACTGACGGGGGCATATTGAGCGTGAGCTCAGGATCGATGATGCCCAGCGTGATGGGGCATTGGAAATGTTCTTTGACGTTATTCGCCGTGTCGATGATGACGCCTCCGGGGGAGACCTCGCTGCCCGTGCCGGAAGTCGTCGGCAGGACGATCAACGGACGCAGCGTCGCCATGTCGGCATCAGGCGGCTTGCCCGGACGGGAGTAATAGTTGCTGATAGGCGGCGGGTTTGACAACATGATGCGTACGGCTTTGCCGGTGTCGAGCGAGCTGCCTCCGCCGACGGCGGCGATGCCATCGACGGCCTCGGATATGGCGAACGCGGCAGCTTCATTGACGGAATAATCGGGGACGTCGGCAATGACACCGTCGAAACAGACGTAGTTGATGCCGGCTTTCTCGATGGACCCTGTGACCTTCTCGACGATGCCGGCCGCTTTGATGCCCTTGTCATAGACGACAAGAACCTTTTTGCAGCCGAGCTGCTTGAAGCGCTCTCCTGCGAGCGCCGCTGTCCCGGCTCCATATAGCACGGGGTTTGGGCTGGAAAATGTACTTATGTCCATTATGCACCTCCTGTGGGCGTTTTGCCCAAAATGAAAGACTGAGCGTGGGAATAAACATAGCCTATGCCGCCACCAACATAGAGGCACAGGCCGGTAATATAGGATGAGAGGTCGGACGCGAGGAAGAGAGCCGGCCCCGCGATGTCATCAGGGGTGCCGATCCTGCCGAGCGGGACTTCGTGCGCGGCGATCCCCGCCAGCAACGAGTCGATCTCGGCGCCTTGCGCTGCGAGCTCGTCCCAAAACGGAGTCATGATGGGGCCGGGCTTGATGCAGTTGACTCGGATGCCAAGCGGCGCGACCTCCATGGCGAGGTTGACCGTCAATGATTCGCAGGCCGCTTTCGACATGTGGTATACATAGGCCGGGGTCGTCGGATTAAATGCTCCATTTGACGAGCAGATGATGATGTTGCCGGTTTTGCGCTCCTTCATATGCGGCAGGACCGCGAAGACAGTGTCGAACGTGCCCGTCATATTGGATTCAATGGTTTTTTCGTAGTTCTCTTTTGCGCTGATGTTTTCGCCGTCAAAGGTTTTGCCGGCGAATGTCGCGAGAATGTCGATTTTGCCAAACTCGGCGAGGGTGGCATTAACCGTGGCATTGATGCTGTCGGAATTCGTGACATCCATCGGGCCGTAGTAGCGCGCGGTTCCGCCCGCTGCGGTGATCTCCGCCGCAAGCGCGTGGCCCTTGCCGGAGCTGCGGCCTCCAATGACGACGATGGCGCCTTCGTTGGCAAATGTTTTGGAAATCGCTTCTCCCATGCCGCTTGTGGCGCCGGTGACGAGCGCGACGCGGCCTGCTAACATGTCTTTCAAAATTGTTCCTCCCCCATATCTGAAAATCAAGTTTCCAGACATATTTCGATTTTATTTAAATTGAGTATTGATATTGTGTGGTTTATCATTTAGAATGTTTCAATGGGTGTATAAAATCCCAAATGGGCGAAGTACGCGCTAACCCTGATTGTACATTAGATTTGTAAATTTATCAACATTTGATTGAATAAAAACGATTATACATATTTGTAGCATTGTCCAAGGTGTAGAAAAACAACAGTTTCACGTCAGATTTTATAGGGGGGTGACGATATATGGAGGGCGCTGCTGCGCTGCTTTCGGCTGTCGCGAAAGCGAGGGGGCTATATAGCGTCGTTGCTGTGGGATACGAGTTATTGGGAAATCCCATCGTCGTGTCCGACAAGAGCTGGAAGGCTATAGCCATTGCTGCTGACGAAAAAGAAAGCGAAGACAAGGGATATAACGAATTCCTGACCCAGGGAGCGCTTTCGCTCGATACGGTCACGTTCGACATCAAGGACAAGCTGACGAATCGTATTGAGCGCAGCGAGAAGCCTTTTCGATATCAAGGGGCCAATATGAAATACGCAAGGCTGCTGGGGCGCATTTTGGCGGGGAACCGGCCTGTCGCGACTGTTTCCGTCATTGAGGTCAACCATCCTTTCTCCGACAAGGATTTTGAAATTGTCGAGATGCTTTGCGACGCGGTGTCGGCGGAGATGCAAAAGAACAAGTTTTTGCATTATACCCGCGGCCTTTTATACGAGGAGCTCATCGTTGAGCTGTTGGAGAGCGGCGGCGACAATGCGAATCTTGTTTCGGAACGAATCAAGGCGCTGGGCTTGGGCATGAAGAAATTCCTATATGTCATCACCGTCGACATCAAAGGTTTTGACATCGAAAAGTTTTCGCTGTCATATATGCGAGATTATATCGAAAAAATGATCAGCGGGAGCAAGGCGTTGATATATAACGATTATATCGTCGTCGTGACGAGCTGCTCGCGCGAGAATAATTTGCTCGAGGCCGACACGAATACGCTTGACGAGTTTCTACGGGAATATAATATGCGCGCGGGGATCAGCAGGAGCTTCCTCAGGCTTGAGGACATGGGGGAGCATTACAGGCAGTCGTTGGAGGCTTTGAACATCGGCATGCGCATGAATACCGATGAGTGCCTGTATTCATACGAAGATTATGCCGTATATCATATCGCGAAGGTTTGCTCGCAGTACGCCGGGCTCAGGCAGTTTTGCCAGCCGAAGCTATATGAGTTGCTGGAATATGACAAGGAGCATAATACTTCGTTCACCAACAGTTTGTATGCCTATCTCAAGCATTCGCGCAACATCACGGAAACGGCGAAAGCCCTTCACCTCCACCGCAACTCGATGATTTATCATCTGAAGCGGATCGAGGAGATTTTGGGCTTTCCTTTGTCAGAGAGCAACACTTTGTTGCATATTGAGTTATCGTTTAGGTTTATGGAGTATGAGATGCTGCCGTTCCCGGCGAATGACGGGTAGGCGGGTCCGGCATTGAGGGTTTGTCGCTCGGAGCGGGCACGGCATTGAGGGTTTGTCGCTCGGAGTGGGCACGGCATTGAGGGTTTTGCCGTCCGGGGCGGGTCCTGCGGGGGTCAGAGGCGCGCTGCGACAGATTCGATGAATTTCCATGAATCGACGGAAACCGGCACGAAACCGGGGCTCGCGGACGTTGCGAGCGCTGCGAGGTCAGCGGGTGCTGCGGGCTCTACGAGCGCTGCGAGGTCAGCGGTCATAATGCCGTCGTTCAGCGTCGAGTAGCACGCGTTTTCCAGCCTGTCGGCAAAATCGGAGAGCTGCGCCAGCCCATCAAGCTCGCCGCGCTTCCTCAACGCTCCCGTCCATGCGAATATTATCGCGATCGGGTTTGTCGAAGGTTTTTCGCCTTTTAAATATCTGTAATAATGGCGCGTCACGGTCCCGTGCGCGGCTTCGTATTCATATTTACCGTCCGGCGACACGAGTATGCTTGTCATCATCGCCAACGACCCGAACGCCGTGCTGACCATGTCGCTCATGACATCGCCGTCGTAATTTTTGCACGCCCAGATAAATCCGCCTTTCGAGCGGATGACGCGCGCGACGGCATCGTCGATGAGCGTGTAAAAGTATTCTATGCCGGTTTGGGCGAACCGCTCCTTATATTGCGCATATTCTTCGTCGAAGACGGTTTTGAAGTGCCCGTCATATATTTTTGATATCGTATCTTTCGTTGAAAACCACAGATCTTGCTTTGTTCCAAGCGCATATTCGAAGCATGAACGCGCGAAGCTCCTGATGGAGGCATCGTTATTGTGCTGCGCCAGCCAGATAGCGGGGCCTTTTGTTTTTTGCACGGAAATCTGCTGCTCGGCGCCGGAAGCGCCCTTGAATGTCATTGTGCATTCGCCCGGTTCGGTTGTGATCATTTCGACGGCTTTATATATATCACCGTAAGCGTGGCGGGCTATCGTGATGGGCTTTTCCCAAGTCTTGACGGCCGGCTTGATGCGGTCGAGCATGATGGGCGTCCTGAATACCGTGCCGTCGAGGATCGACCGTATCGTCGCGTTTGCGGAAGGCCACATCTCTGTGAGTTCGGGGAATTCCTCCATGCGTTGCTTGTTGGGCGTTATGGTGGCGCATTTGACCGCGACGCCGTATTTTTTCGTGGCTTCGGCGGATTCGGCAGTGACTTTGTCGCGCGTCATGTTGCGGTTTTGGAGGCTGAGGTCGTAGTATTCGGTTTTGAGGTCGATATATGGATGAATTAGGGCATCTTTTATCTCGCTCCAGAGCACACGGGTCATTTCGTCGCCGTCCATTTCGACGATTGGTGTCGTCATGCGGATTTTTTCCATCTTTGTTCTCCATTCCCTTTTTTCACAATATTAGGCCACAGTACGCGCCCTTGCGTCCCCGGGCGTGAATTGTTACAATATTAGCATGTGACATTCGATAAATCAATGATGAAAAAAGTATTGTCTTTTTTGACGAGATAGGGTACAATGGCGTATATCACAGACAGGAGGTGTTGCGAATGAAAGGATACAAGCTGATTCTTTGCGCGGTGTGCGCGTTCGTCACAGTCGTAGCGGCGGTCACAGCTGTCGTCATTTTCCGCAATGAGATCATTGAGTTTTTCGTTGATCTTAAGGACAAGGTCGATATCAAGAAATTTCGCCGCAATGGCGAATATGAGGACTATGCGGATATGTAGTATCTGCTACGCTCCCGAGTCATCACAGAAAAGCCCGGCTCTGCCGGGTATTTTCTGCAAAAGACCGCTTGTTGCGGTCATTATGGCACTACTGATGTTTCCATAGGAGGAATGATTGTTTATGAGCTGCGATACTAACATCTCCGGTGTTTTACAATATGATTATGTTGAGTTGGACGCTGTGCTCGCTGAATATGACGGGGTCGAGGGCAGCCTCATTGCGATTTTGCAAAAGGCGCAGGATATCTACGGCTATTTGCCACGCGAAGTCATCGAGCATATAGCCGCAGCCGTCAAGCAGAAACCGGCGAAGGTTTATGGCGTCGCCACGTTTTATACGCAGTTTCGTTTCAAGCCTGTCGGCAAATACTTAATCATGCTTTGCATGGGGACGGCTTGCCATGTTAACGGCGCTAAATCGATCAGCGAGGCTGTTTGCGAGGAGCTGGGCATTTCCGATGGCGAGACGACGCAGGATGGGCTCTTCACGCTCAGCAATGTGGCTTGCCTCGGTTGCTGCAGCCTTTCGCCTGTCATGATGATCAATGGCGAGACTTACGGGTCGCTCACGCGCGACAAGGTCAGGGAGATTATTGGAGCGCTGCGCTCGGAGTGACAATTTACGAGGCGTCCGGGTTGTGGGGGTGGAACCCCCCGCGTAAGAAGAGGAGGAAGATCATATGAGGATCCTTGTCGGACAGGGAAGCTGCGGAAACGCTGCGGGAGCGAACAAAGTCTATGAAGCGCTCGCGGCGGAGCTTGCGGATAAAAAAATCGGCGCCGAGCTGATCAGCACGGGGTGCATCGGCGCGTGTTATATGGAACCGATCGTCGAGGTCATCGACGACGATGGCGAGAAATACACATATGTAAGGATCAATGCGGATTTGGCGGCGAATATCGTCAATCAGCATCTTGTGGGCGGCAAGCCGCTAGATGAGCTGCTGATGCCCGCCGAGGATGTTAAGGTGATCGATCGCCAGACGAAAATCGTCCTACGCAATTGCGGAGTCATCGATCCGGAGAATATCGACGAATATGTAGCCGGGGGCGGGTATAACTCTGCGCGGAGATGCATCACGGAGCTGAGCCCGGACAGGGTGATCGAAATCATCCGCGATTCCGGCCTTGGCGGGCGCGGCGGCGCGGGCTTCCCGACGTGGTTCAAGTGGAATGCTGCGAAAAACGCGGCTGGCGACGTAAAATATATGGTCTGCAACGCTGACGAGGGCGATCCCGGCGCTTTTATGGACCGCGCCGTGCTGGAAGGCGATCCGCACTCCGTGTTGGAGGGCATTCTCATCGGCGGCTATGCCGTGGGTGCTTATGAGGGCATCATTTATGTTCGGGCGGAATATCCGCTGGCCATCAAACGGCTTAATATCGCCATTAAGCAGGCAAATGAAAAAGGCTTTCTCGGAGAAAACATTTTTGGGACAGGCTTTTCATATAATATTCGTATCAAGGCAGGCGCGGGAGCTTTCGTTTGCGGCGAAGAGACCGCGCTGATCGCTTCGCTGGAAGGGGAGCGCGGGATGCCGCGGTTGAAGCCGCCATATCCTGCCGAGCGCGGTTTTTGGAAAAAGCCGACGAATATAAACAATGTAGAGACTTATGCCAACGTGCCTTGGATCGTTTCGCACGGAGGGGCAGCTTTTGCCGCGATGGGCACGGAAAAATCAAAGGGCACGAAAGTGTTTGCGTTGACAGGAAAGATTAAAAAAGGCGGCCTTGTCGAGATTCCTATGGGGCTGCCGCTGCGCGAGATTATTTTTGATATCGGCGGGGGGATCAAGGACGGGCGCGAGTTCAAGGCCGTCCAAATGGGAGGGCCTTCAGGCGGCTGCGTGCCGGCCTCGCTTGTCGATACGCCCGTCACATATGAGGACATTCCGGCGACGGGAGCCATCGTCGGCTCCGGCGGCATGGTCGTAATGGACGAGACGACATGCATGGTGGATATGGCGAGGTTTTTCCTGGATTTCACTCAAAAGGAATCGTGCGGGAAATGCAATTTCTGCAGGATCGGCACGAAGAGGATGCTGGAGATCCTCAACAGGATCGTTGAGGGCGACGGGCGCGAGGGCGATATCGAGCTGCTCGAAGAATTGTGCATCAACGTGAGCAGCGGATCGATGTGCGCGCTCGGGCAGACCGCGCCGAATCCCGTGCTGACGACGTTGAAGTATTTCCGCAGCGAATATGAAGACCATATTTATAATAAAAAATGCCCGGCGAAAAGCTGCAGGGAATTGCTTACATACAGCATCGATACGGCGAAGTGCGTCGGTTGCACGATGTGCGCGAAGAAATGCGCTGTGGATGCGATTTCGGGCGAGGTTAAGGCTCCGCATAAAATCGATGGCGAGAAGTGCGTCAAATGCGGCAATTGCGCTACTGTATGCAAATTCGGCGCTGTCGTTGTTGAATAGCTGGAGTTGAACAGCTCGCGTTGAACAGCTCGCGTTGAACAGCTCGCGTTGAATAGCTGGAGTTGAACAGCTGATGTTGAATAACTTGTGTTGAATAACTTGTGTTGAATAGCCAGCGTTGAACAGCCAGCGTTGAATAGAATGTGTAGATAAGCTCGTGTTGAGTAGCTTATGTTGAATAGCAAGGGGTGTGCTTGTGGATAAACTGAGGTTGAACATTAACGGCAGGGAAGTTGAAGGCTACAAGGGGCAGACGATTTTGGAAATTGCCCTCGAAAATGATATTCAAATCCCTACGTTTTGCCATGATAAAAGGATGGAGACATATGGCGCTTGCGGCATTTGCGTCGTTGAAGCGGAAGGCTCGCCGAAGCTCCTGCGCGCGTGCGCTACCGAGATTTCGAGCGGCATGGTGATTATGACGGACACTCCGAGAGTCCGCGAATCGCGCAAGCTGAACCTGGAGCTCCTGCTGTCGCAGCACACCGGCGATTGCCGCGCCCCATGCGTGCTGGCATGCCCGGGGAACACGGATTGCCAGGGATATGTAGGGCTCATCGCCAACGGCGAAATTGAGGAAGCCCTAGAGCTGATTAAGCAGAGGATCCCGTTTGCCGCTTCCGTCGGCAGGGTCTGCCCGCATCCCTGCGAGGAGGCATGCCGCCGCAATCTGGTCGATGAGCCGATTTCCATAATGAATCTGAAGCGTTTTGCGGCAGACATCGACCTGGAAAACCCGAAGCCGTATCTGCCAAAAATCGAACCGCCCACCGGCAAGAGCGTCGCTATCGTCGGCGGGGGAGCAGGAGGCCTTTCATGCGCGTTTTATCTGGCCCAGATGGGGCATTGCGTCACAGTTTATGAGGCGATGCCGAAAATGGGCGGGATGCTCCGGTATGGCATTCCGGAATATAGGCTGCCAAAGGAAATCGTGGACAAAGAGGCAGCGTTGATTGAAAAAATGGGCGTTATTTTCAATAATAACATCAAAATCGGGCGCGACAGGACTTTTGAGAGCTTGAAAACGGATTTTGACGCGGTCGTTATTGCTGTGGGAGCGTGGAAAAGCATGGAATTGCGCTGCCCCGGCGCGGAGCTGCCGACTGTTTATGGCGGTATCGACTTTCTACGAAAAATATTCGCTAACGAGCCGCTGGTCATCGGCAACAGCGTGGCGGTCGTCGGAGGCGGCAACACAGCGATGGACACATGCCGCACGGCGGTGCGCTTGGGCGCGAAGAGGGTGTATGTGATATACAGGCGGACGGAAGCGGAGATGCCCTGTGACCCGGAAGAGAGGACCGACGCCGAGGAAGAGGGCGTGTTGTTCAAATACCTTGTCAGCCCGATTGAGGTCATCGGCGAGAATGGCAAGGTCGTGCAGCTCCGCCTGCAAAAAATGCAGCTCGGCGAGCCGGACGCGTCCGGCAGGAGGAGCCCTGTCGCCATCGAGGGCGACGAGGAGTTGCTGGAGGTCGATACTGTTGTCGCGGCCCTGGGACAGGGGATCAGCCCCGATGGTTTCGATGGCATAAGCCTGACGCGAGGCAACACGATAATTGCCGACGAGCATATGTTCACGACGAATGAAAAAGGCGTGTTCGCGATCGGCGACTGCATAAATGACGGCGCGGCCATAGCCATTAAGGCGATCGGCGACGCGAAACGCGCTGCCGCTTCCGTCGATGGGTATCTGCGGGGTGAAGATGCCAGATATAAAGCGCCGTACAGGGTCATCCGCAGCGACATGACGCAGGATGATTTTGCCGATATTAAAAAAGAGCCGCGCGCGCGCGTCAGCCATTTGAGTCCCGATGAGCGATTCGACAGCTTTTTTGAGGTGACGAAAAGACTAGACAAGAATATGGCCGTCAGGGAAGCGGCCAGATGCCTGGAATGCGGATGCCATGATTATTTTGAATGCAAGCTGATTGCCCTTGCGGACCAATATGACGTGCATCCGGAGCGTTATAGGGAAAGCGTTTTGAAAGTGGCGGTCGAGGATAACCACCCATTCATCATTCGCGACCCGAACAAGTGCATTTTATGCGGGCTGTGCGTGCGCATCTGCTCGGAAGTCGTCGGTTCGACCGCGCTCGGGTTTGTGGACCGCGGGTTCGACACCGTCGTGAAACCGGCGTTTGAGGACCCATTGGGCGAGACGTCATGCGTTTCATGCGGACAGTGCGTGTCGGTTTGCCCGACAGGCGCGCTTCAAGAGCGGATTCCGTTCATAAAGCCCGTGCCCCTTGACACGAAAAAAACCGATTCGATTTGCGGATTATGCGCCGTCGGATGCTCGACGCGCGTGGAATCGCATGGGAACCGCCTCGTCAAGACGACGCCCGCAAGAGACAGGGGCATCAACAACGGAGTCATGTGCGGGCGCGGCCGCTTTGGGCTGAGCTATGTATATAAGGACGGGCGGATCATCACGCCGATGATCAGGAAAAAGGGAGTGCTGGAGCCGGCGAGCTGGAACGACGCCCTTGTGCATATTGCGAAAAAAATGGAAAGCCTGGCAATGCGCGGGGAGAAAACCGCTGTTTCGATCGGGCAGAATTATTGCGTCGAAGACGCGGGCGCGGTGATGAATCTCGCGAAGCTGTTCAATGCGGAGATGTTCAGCTTCGCCAATCGNGACAATGGATTGGCAATGGTCCTGGGAAGCGACGCCTCTCCNAACACGCTTGAGGAGGTATTGGCGACGGGCGGGATATTCGTTTTCGGGTCTTCGCCNATGCACAACCCTGTAATCCTGGCAAGGCTCAGGGAAGCGGNAAGATATGGGGTTCCCGTGACCGTCGTATCTGCGGATGACGATGANTTCAACATTTCGTGCGATGTCATAAAAGTGCCGAACACGACCGGGTTTATTAAGCAGGTCATCAAGTCTCTGATCGACAGCGGCTGCAAGCCCAAAAGGGCAGTTGGCTTTGATGAGCTCCGCGATTCGTTGGCTGGCATAACTGTCGGTGATGGCGCAAGAACCTTCGCGGAACGATATATCGCCGCGAAAAAAGCGATGGTGCTTTTCGCGCTGGGCGAGCTCTCTGTCGCTGCTGCCGTGGAAATCGCGAATATGGCAGTCGTTGCAGGGCATATCGGCAGCCCGAGGAACGGCATATACATGCTGCGGCAGATGTCAGGCTCTCAGACACTGGCAGACCTGGGAATCACAGCGACCGCTGATGCTTTGGCAGGCACTAAGGGATTGCTGGTGTTTGGCGAGGATACTGATATAAGGTCAGACGAACTCGAATTTTTGGCAGTCCAGGACACGCACATTACGGACACTGCAAAGCACGCCGATGTCGTGCTACCGCTGGCGGTCTATCCGGAGATTGACGGCACATACGTTAATACGGAGCGGCGCATCCAGCATTGCAGGGGGGTCATCAAGCCGCCAATGGCTTATAGGACTTCGGAGATTGCGCAGAGGATTGCTGAGGTGGTCGACGCTTCCGCGCTGGCGGGCGATGTGCGGGCACTATATCCGTCCACGCGGATCGGAGAGTGTTCCCCCACGCCTGTTATGCATGCTGATGGGTTTGGGTTCGACGACAATATGGCGAGGCTGACAGTCGCAGCGGAATCGGCTTTTGTCGAGGAGCTTGCGCAGACAAGCTATTTGATGAACGCCGTGACGGCGGACATGCCGTGATCGCTGCATGATAGTTGCAGTTCATGGGGCACTCCCATGAACTGCAATTAGCCAATCGAAAATAGGCAACTGCAGCCAAGATTTGTGTTGACACTTGTGCGGGGAGCATAGTATAATCATCGCAGACCCCTGCTGCTATAGCTCAGACGGTAGAGCGCGTCCTTGGTAAGGACGAGGTCTCCGGTTCAATCCCGGATAGCAGCTCCAATAAAAATCGAGAAAACCCGCATGGCACATAGCTTTGCGGGTTTGCTTGCTTCTCAACGCCCGTCAGCGCTCATGCGCGAGTGACCGAAAATGGCGGCAAGCTACAAAAAACTTTGGAAACTGCTGATTGACCGTGATTTGCTCAAGCGCGACCTTTGCCACATGGCGAATATTAATGGCGCGCCAATGGCAAAGCTCAGCAAGAGCGAGAATATGAACACAGATATTTTAATCAAAATCTGCGACGCTCTCAAATGTGATATTTCGGACATCATGGAAGTAACGCATGATGACCCTGAAGCGGAGGTGGAATGACAATGACTTATCAAAGCGACTTTGACGAATACAAACGCCTTGGCGAACCCGAAAAGGCTGAAAAGTCAGAGATATGGCAGATCGCCATCGGCTTACAGCAGGTGGATGGATTAACGCCGTCTGAATACCTCATTGAAACGGCAAAGCAGAATATTGAAGGCGAAATCACCATTTATGAGGTACAGGAGCAGCTTAACGACTACTATGAAGCAAAACCCGTGCAGACCGTCGATGACCGCACAGAGGAAGCCGACAAGGTTTCCGCCCGCATTGCCGAAATCCTCTCCGAAAAAACTTTCTCATTCAGCCCCGCCGAATATATTACTATTCACAGGCGATTGTTTGCCGGAATTTATAAATTCGCGGGGAAAATCCGCGACTATAACATTTCAAAAGACGAGTGGGTGCTGAACGGTGAAACGGTGTATTACGCTTCCGCCGACAGCATCCGCGCCACGCTTGATTATGATTTTGAACAAGAAAAAGCGTTTGTCTATAAAGGACTTGGCAAGGAGCAAATTGCGGAGCATATCGCCAAATTTGTGTCCGGCTTATGGCAGATTCACGTATTTGGCGAGGGCAACACCCGCACTACGGCGGTTTTTGCCATCAAATATCTGCGGACATTCGGCTTCAATGTCAACAATGATTTGTTTGCCGACCATTCGTGGTATTTCCGCAACGCCTTGGTTCGGGCAAACTACAACGATTATAAGAATAACGTCTATGCNACGCTGGAATATTTGAGCCGTTTTTTTGGAAATTTACTTTTAGGCGAAAGTAATCCACTNAAAAACCGTGACTTGCGCGTATCCATTGATAACGAAACAGATGTCACAGTAAATGTCCCTGTAAAAACAGAGAATGTCCCTGTAAATGTCCCTGTAAATGTCCCTGTAAAACGAAAAGATGAAATCATTAAGATGCTGCGTGTCAATCCGAAGCTGACCGCCGAGGAATTGGCTGCCGCTTTTTCTGTTACCGCTAAAACCATTAAGCGTGATTTAACCGTTCTCAAAAATGAGGGCAAGATAAAGCGTGTCGGGTCAGATAAGACAGGACATTGGGAAGTGTCATAGTGAATCGTTTCGTGACGCGCCACCGACCGGTTCTGACGACGACGGCAACGAAGCCCTGCTTACGCGGAAGCTGCGAAGCTGTGCCTCGTTTGTACCGGAACTCGATTATGTCGCGGAGCTTGATGGTTCGGTCATAGGCAACATCATGTATGCGCGAAGCAAAGTAATCGGTGACGACTGCGAGTGGGAAACGCTCACGTTCGGCCCCGTCAGCGTTTTGCCAAAATACCAACGCGACGGCGTAGGCAGCGCATTGATACGCAAAACGCTTGATGTAGCCCGCGATCTCGGA
>JGI24702J35022_10000275_pt1 | contig 29789 bp, 29 predicted proteins | sample TergutTh196P4_FD_35022 | JGI IMG/M metagenome (IMG submission 35022)
AACCCAACCAATGGAGGCGCCCCGCCATATGACCCAAAACACCCAACTGACCAAACCCGACCGCAAAGGCCCCCTCTGCATGCTGGCCGCAGCCCTCTTCTGGAGCTTCGGCGGCATATGCATCAAATTCATCCCTTGGGGCGCGATGAGCATCATAGGCATACGCGCGGTGCTCGCGGCAGCAGTCTTCGCAATCTACCGCAAAAGCGTCAAAATCGACTTCACGAAAAGCAACATTATGGCAGCGATCTGCCTCTCGCTCACGACGGTCCTCTTCGTCTTCGCCAACAAGCTGACGACGGCGGCCGCCGCGATCCTCCTGCAATTCTCCGCCCCCGTGTTCATAATACTCATCGAACTGGTCTTCTATAAAAAAAGGCCGAAGCTCGGCGAAACGATAGCCGTCCTGCTGACGATCGCAGGGATGCTGCTCTTCTTCGCGGGCGACCTCGACGAAAGCAACACGCTGGGCAACATACTGGCAATCTGCTCCGGGCTCACATTCGCCGGCGTGTTCGTATGCAACAAAATGCCGGGCGTCGCGCCCGAACAATCCATGTTCCTGGGCTTCCTCATCAACGCCGCCATAGGCTTGCCATTCGTGTTCTCGCAAGTCACGGCAGACGCGCTCGCCTGGGGGGCGGTCGTCTTCCTGGGAATAGTCCAGGTCGGCATAGCCTACCTCATGTTCACGTTTGGGATCAAACGGACAGCCGCGCTGCTGGCCTGCCTCATCACGGCAATAGAACCAGTGCTCAACCCGCTGTGGGTCGCGCTGGCGACAAACGAAAAACCGGGAATATACGCCATCTTCGGAGGCATCCTCATAGTAGCGACAGTTGTCGGATACAATATAATCACAGAAAGGAAAAAAAGCACATGATCAATCAAGAAAAAGCAGCCGAAAGAAGAAAACGAGTGAGCGCAGCAGTCGCGCTCAAAGAACACGACCGCGTGCCAATCGCGCCAAAACTGGGATTTTTCTACGGATCGGGCTATGACATATCAGCATATGCCACCCTGACCGACCTCCGAAACGTCATCCCGGGAGTCAAGGCATATCTCGACGAATATGAGCCGGACCTCGTATGGCCGCCCGCCGTGTACCCCGCCCTTGCCGCGAAAGCCATCGGATCCGACTGGATCAAATTCCCCGGCTACGAGGACGGCCTCGGCCTCGACGAAACCTACCAGATACTGGACGGCGAATATATGTCAGCGGAAGAATATGGCGAATTCGTCTTCGACCCGACTCACTTCATCCTGACGAAATGGTTCCCCCGCAGGAACAACAAGCTCGCCGGCCTCTCCAAAATCAACCTCCAAGACCCCATCGAATTTGGCATGTTCTCAGCGCTGGCATCCTTTGCGGACCCGGAAGTCGCAGCGTCGATCGACGCCCTCAAAACCGCAGGGCAGCACTCGCTCAAATGGCTTGCGGGCGGAGGCGAGATATGTGATATAATCGAGCAAGAAGGATATGTCCTCGGGCCGCAAATGGGGACGACCTGCCCGTTCGACATGCTCGCCGACACGTTCAGAGGCATGATCAACACAATCGTCGATATCAAAGAATGCCCGGAAGAGCTTTTCGCGGCAATCAACACCATGCAAGGCCTCATGCTGCGCAACGCTCTCGGCGGCGCGATAGCGCTCAAACGCGAATTCTTCCTCATCCCGCTCCACATGGGCGTCGACGAGTTCATGAGCCCCGCCGACTACGCCAAATTCTATTGGCCCGGGCTCAAAGCGCTGATAATGGCATGCGTCGACAACGGCATCACGCCATATATCTTCACCGAAGGCAACTACAACACGCGCCTCGAGCAGCTCTGCGACGTCCCGCCGGGAAAAGTCGTATATATGTTTGAAAAGGTCGATATGAAACGCGCGAAAGAAACGGTCGGCAAGGTCGCTTGCATAAACGCGAACCTCCCGACATCGCTCCTCATGTACAGCACTCCGGAAAAAGTCGCCGACGAAACAAAGAGGCTCCTCGACATCTGCGCCCCGGGCGGCGGGTTTATGATGGACACGTCGATCCCTGTCGACAAATGCAAAAAAGAGAACCTCCACGCGATGTTCGACACCGTCCTGAAATACGGGAACTACAAGTAAAGAGTAGATACTCCAGCTACAGAACCTCGGACCCCGCGCCAATGTCGTCGCGGACTTTGCTAAATCTCGCCTCCGCGCTAGCGCGACGCGACTCTCGCTTCGTTCGACAATCCTCCTCAGTGCCGCGCCACCGCAACCACCTCCTCCGCGCCATATCAATCAAAATAACGCAAACGTGGGAACATCATCCCACGTTTGTTGCATATAAACCGCCGCGCAAAAACAAACCGCCACGCCATCAAGGCTTCACGTGCATCCCACCATCGACGAACAAAGTATGCCCCGTCGTGTGCCCCGCCAAATCGGAACAAAGCCAAATAACAGCCTCGACGACATCCCTCATGCGCCCAAACTTCCCCATAGGAATGACGCGGTCGCGCAGCGTCTCCTCCATATTCTCGTCGCTAGCAAGCGTATTATCCATCATCTGCGTCCCAAACGTAGGACCGGGGCTCACGCAATTCACGCGAATGCCCGATCTGGCGTTCTCATTTGCCGCCATCTCCGTCAAAGCGACGACCCCCGCCTTAGTAGGCCCATAAGCATGGAACCCGGGCGCAAACCTGTCCCCGCCCGTGCTCGAAGTATTCACGATAGCGCCGAAACCTTGCTCCTTCATTTGAATGAGCTCATGCTTCAAACAGAAAAAAGTCCCGGTTAGATTGACGTCGACGATCTTCTGCCAATCCTCCGCCGACACATCCGTGAGCGGACAATAAGGAATCCGAACGCCGTCCGGCCCGATGCCCGCGCAATTGAACGCGATATCGATCCTCTCAAACGCAGCGACAACGCCCTCGACCATTGCGGCCACCTGCGCCTCATCTGTGATATCGCACCGAAACGCCTCGGCGACCCCGCCCGCCTCGCGGATCTTCTCGACGACAGCGACAGCATCCGCCATATCGACGACAGCGACAGAAGCACCCCTCCTCGCAAACCTGATCGCGGCAGCGCGACCAATCCCGCTCGCGGCCCCCGTTACGACCGCAACCTTACCATCAAACCGCATAATAACCCTCCAGAAAATTAATAATATTATCAATCCGCCCGCCCTCTCGTGTCATTCTGAGCGCAGCGAAGAATCTTTCCTCGCGCTATCCCGTCATTCCACCCCTGTAGGGGCGGCAACCTGCCGCCCACCCCTGTCACCCTGACGCCCACCCCTGCCCTCTTTAGCAAAGAGGGTGCCGTCCGCAGACGGCGGGTGATTTGATCACTCATGTAGCCGCGTCATTCCACCCCTGTAGGGGCGGCAACCTGCCGCCCGCCCCTGTCAATCCGCGCCCCCATCATTTCCCATCAGCGAAACTCGTATGCACACGCTCCGCCTCCGGCACAGGCGGCGGCCCCCCGGCAGCGATACACTTGAGCAACCACGCCATGTTATTCCCAAGCGTGCGCATTATCTGCAACCCCTCGAGATCGCGCCTGACATCATCGGGAGTAAACCCATGCACAGAGTTCCAATACTGCGACGACACCACAGGCATCTGCGAAATAGTGAAATACTTGTTGAGCCTGTCAAAAGAAGCGGAAGCCCCGCCCCTGCGGCAACTCACGACGCAAGCAGCAGGCTTATGCACGAACTTCCCGATCGACGTGAAAAACACCCTATCCAGCAAAGCGCACAGCGCCCCGTTCGGCCCAGAAAAATATACCGGTGAGCCGATCACGACCCCATCAGCAGCAGTGATCCCATCAAGCAGCGCGTTATACACAGGATCGCCGATCACGCACCTCCCGCCCATCCTGCACTTACCGCAATTGAGGCAACCGCTGATAGGCTGCGTGCCAATCTGGAAAAACTCCGTATCCACGCCATTCTTCTCGAGCGCGCCCGCAACCTCGCTGAGCGCTGTAAAAGTGCAGCCATCGCTCCTCGGGCTACCATTGACCAATAAAACCTTCATTGCAAAAAACCTCCATAAAATATAATAATATTGTCATTCCGCCCCTGTAGGGGCGGCAACCTGCCGCCCGCCATCGTCATTCCGCCCGCCGTCGTCATTTAAAGCGCGACGTACGACGCCCTGAACCCATTGCCCTCATACTCATGCCCACGCCCCCAACAACAAGACCAACAAAACACGCCCGCAAAAGCCCCGCTGCCCCAATAACCGCCCCTATACATAAAACATTCCGGCGAACCATTGTTCAAATAAGCATACTGCTCCTTATAATCAAACATCGGATCGTCGGCAATCAACCCAAAAGCGACGAGCAGCTCTCTCGCCTCACTGCCAATCGACCCATCGCATTCGATATATGACAAATCGCACCGGCGAAGCGTATCCGCGCGATCCTTGATCTCAGTGGAAAACACCCACTTGCTTCCCCACCCGAACATATGATCGTCGACAAAATCAGCCTTGACGGACCCCTTCGTGGTCCCAAACCCATCGGGGATTATATACCTCCCCGTCGCGCCGTCGATAGCCCTCCAAGCCGCCGAATCCGCATTCTGCGAATTCGCGGAATCGGCGCCATCATTGTCAGGCAAAACCTGAATCTCCCCAAAAACGACCCTGAACCCTCCGACCCATTCCGAAAGATTCCCGTTCAAATCCCAAATCCCCGCAATCGTGTTGTCATGGCTCCACGACAAAGGCCCCGTCCCGGTGAGCACCCGCTTGACGCGCTCAACACCGCCAGCCCCGGCACCGCCAGCTCCACCAGCGCCGCCAACAACGCCAGCACCGCCAACACCGCCAGCTCCACCCCCAGCACCAACACCACCGCCAGCACCGCCAGCGCCGCCAGCGCCGCCAGCGCCGCTAACACCACCCCCGGCACCGCCAACAAACTCTACATCCCCCGGCACGGGAATAGCCTTGAACATATCCTCACGCCTGTCCCTGCCATAATTATTGTTCCCAAACGGCAGATGCCCGTTCCTCTTGCACCAGAGCGCGACAGCGCCCCACTCCTGCACGGTCGTCAGATGCCACCCGCGCCCCTTCGACGCGCTCATCTCCAAAGACTTGACAATCCCGACATCGTTGCGCGCGACAGCAGCAGGCATGGAACACCCATGCCCGCCAATCTCCGTGTTCTGATATTTTGAAATATAGAACCCATCACGCTCAACGCCATTGACGACAAACGCCGGATGCACCCTCTCGCTCCCGCCCCCCGTCACCATGCTCATCTTGAACTTCGGGACATACACCATCACGGACGGATTGCCGCCATCATCGACAATGATCTCGTTATTCGGGCACAACGCCTTGAACGCCAGCAAACCCTCATCAAACCCAGACATAACGCAAAACCTCCTAAATTAGCTTCCCAAACCAAACATAGGCGCTTCTTCGAAAGCGCGAGACAACAACAACCTTCGCATTGCTATAAAACCATGCATTATTAATGATTCAGTGTCACAAGAATTGTCAGATATCAAATTTACCTTATCGGTAAATATATTGTTGACAAATAAATAAACTTGCAGTATAATGCAATTACCGTATAGATAAACAGGCAGGAGTGATCGCTTCTGGAAATCACATATAAGGAGGAGAGTGCACATATGGTACACAGCAAAAACATAATAGCCATCCCGCCCGGCTCAACAATACGCGAGCAACTTAAAACACGTTGCATGAGCCAAAAAGAATTTGCACAGCGCATGGGTATGTCAGAGAAACATATCAGCCACCTCATTAACGGAAAAACAGAGCTGACGCATGAAACTGCACTGCGGCTTGAATCCGTCCTCGGTATACAGGCGAGTTTCTGGAACAATATGGAAGCACTGTATCGTGAGCAGATCACGCGAGTACAAGAGGAACTAGCACTGGAGCAAGAGGAAATTATTGCATCAAAAATGCCATATTCTGAGTGTGCACAGCTAGGTTGGCTCCAGCAAACCCGAATAAAAACGGAAAAAGTACACAATCTAAGGAAATTCTTTGAGGTTGCGAATCTGCAAATACTTGAACACATGCAAATCTATGGCATTGCCTACCGTACTGCCGGCGCGAGTGCTACAGGAAACTACGCAAAAGCAATATGGGCGCAAAAGGCTCTTATAGAAGCGCGTTCAATTAAAACAAGCCTCATCAACAAGGAGCTCCTAAAGGATTCGCTGCCTCAAATAAGAGCGATGACAATGCTGGATCCTGAGATATTTTGCGGCAAACTCGCAGCATTGCTTGCCGATTGCGGCATTGCCCTCGTCTTTTTGCCACACCTTAAAGGCTCATTTATCCATGGCGCAACGTTCATTGACGGCAATCATATCGTGCTTGGGTTGACCGTGCGTGGAAAGTATGCAGACAAATTTTGGTTCAGCCTCTTTCACGAGCTTGCGCATATTATACTCGGCCATATTACAAGCAATTCAAAAGACGTTGCCAGCAGCGAAGTTGACGCTGACTCCTTTGCTCAAAATGTCCTTATCCCTTCCGAGCAATATGATTCATTCATTGCAAAGAATGATTTTAACAAATCAGAGATAATATATTTTGCTAGCATGGTTGGGATCGCACCCGGAATCGTATCAGGCAGACTGCAAAAAGAAAAGCGTATTCCGTACAGTTGGCATAACGACTTAAGAGTTATGTATGAGTATGCAGTTTAGGTTGGCGGTCATAATGACCAGTCTACATGCCCCGCATCTCGTTCAGCAACTTATCGCTATCTACCACGACAGCAGGCCTGCTGCCATCATCCATCGACGCATGCCCGCCCTGGTAGCGTTGCCGGACGATTTACCCTCCGCCCTGACGCTGGCCATCGCCAAGCATACGCCATTGCACTTTTCGCATCGCGACCGTATCAATATCTTCTTCGTAACCGTCGCCGTCTTAATAGTGTCATACGAAACCGCCATCTCATCTCACCCTTATTCGTCTATTATGTGAATTTTCATTTGCATCTCAATCACGGCATCACTATTCTCATGCCCTACCCCCCAATGCACCCATTTGCCAAATTTCGTCAAGGCTGTATTCTGCTAACCATACGTCAAGATCCAAGGTGCTTCCACATATAGCAGATGCGCCACCATCATCATCTATGTCCATAATTACTACTTCCTCTGGATGTAAAAAGCGAACTAGCCTGTCAGAATGGGTCGCAACAATTAGCTGTGTACGCTTTGATGCGTCGCGCATAACATCAACTAGTAAACTCAATAACTCAGGATGCAGGCTGACCTCGGGTTCATCGATCATGGTTATTGTTGAAAGGTGGGGACTATAAAGCAAGGCTATCAGCCAAATAAACCTAAGCGTGCCTTCTGAGAGTTCGTTCATATACATAGGTTTTTTAAACTTCCTGTCATGCCATGTCATCGATAGCATGCCGGCAGCGACAGGTGGAAAACTCAACGAATCAAAATCCGGAAAAGCTACCCTCAAAGTGTCAATTATCACGTCAAATCTATCTTGGTTACTCTCGCGTAGATAGTACAAGTATGGAACCAGGTCCTCCCCATTGGCGCCGGGGAGAAACGCCGGCTTCATTGCCTGAGGCCGCTTGATAGGTGCATTTGAATCTACATGCAAAACGTGATATTGGTTGGCGGTTGACAATATCCGCCGCAATTCTTCAGGTTCGCGGAACATTTTTGGTGCTTGAGCCAACGATGTTTCCAAAGGGTTGTGTTCCCAACTCGGGCGAACTAAGTTCGATGTATCCACATCAAAGTATCTGATATCTCCATAAGCTGAATTAATGTGCAAAAATGGGGATTGCTTACCAAGTTCTCGTTCTTGGGAGAGTATCTCCTTTGATATTGAATACCCATAGCTCAACGGTGAAATCTGTAGATCATATATGAGCGGTTTGTGCCCTCCAGGCACTTTCATGTCAACTAATAACGATATTTCATCGCTTCTGTCTCTTGTCAATAGGTTGGCGACGCCGCCTAAATTTGACAACATTCTGTTTGAGTTCCCCGAAGCTGAAGCGGATAAAAGCGAGAGTGCGTCCAGTATCGATGTTTTTCCGACACCATTGGCTCCAATCAGCACCATAAATGGATTCATTTGCAATTCAACAGAAAACAGCCTTCGAAAACCGGATATCTTTAATCTTTCAATCTCATAATCTTTCATATCAACTCTCCTCCCAGCACCCTGTCCAGCAAGGCATATGCCTCCACCTTCTCCGCATCCCCGAACATATGCCCCCCGTCAAAAATCCTAGCCACAAAATTCTCCGACGCCCCAAGCCTCCCATACTCAGCGCTCACCATGTTGACGATCGCCTCGACGCCGTCGACAGGATTCAAATCCTCGCTGCCGCTTGACATAAAGAAAGGCCTCGGCGCGATCCCGCAAACAATCTCGCCCATGTCGCCAAGCTTGACGATGCCGGGAACATAAGTCGACAAGCAAATCACGATATTGTCACGAAACATCGTGCCGATATTGCTGATGCCGCACGAAGAAACACCTACGGCGATCCTCTCATCATACCACGTCAGCCAAGTCGCCGTCTGCCCACCCAGCGAATGGCCAATGACGCCAATTCTCTTTGCGTCAACATACGGAAGCCCCACCAGCACGTCGACGGCAACAGTTAAATCATGAACGTACTTTGCCAAAAGGCTGCTCCCATTCACCAACCGGCGAAGGTACTCAAACTGCTCAAACCGCACGGAAGCGTCATGCCCCTGCCCGAAAGCCTGCGAAGCGCGCCCCTCGAAGCCAAGGTGGTCGGGCGCAAGCACGACATAGCCCCTGCGGCAAAGCTCGGCCCCATATGCATACATCGGATCGCCGGCAGCGCCGATGACCTCAGACTTCCCTATGTGATATTGCATCGCATGCTGGTGCGGCGCCAGAATCGCAGGAGTTGCCGCCCCAAGCCCGCGCGGCACCAGCGGCACCAAAAGGAAAGACCTCACCCGCTCCCCAGCCTCGACATCGTATTCTACCGTCTGCAGCGTATAGCCGTCCCTCTCCTCGCTGCCAACAACCTCAAAGCGCGGCTCCACACGCCTCGGGAACTCCCCCAGCGCAGCCAACACAGCCTCTCGCGCAACCACCATGACCACCCCCAGCCTCTTCTTTAGTGTTCATTGCCCTATGCAACGCATATCCATTGCCAAACCAGTCTACTGCTCCGCTCTCGCAATAGTCCCTGTATAAAAGTGTAGCCTAATAGCTTTTCGTGACAAATTCAATCCCAATCTTTCGATACGTACGAGCATGGCCAATTACAAGGATGAAGGATGGTTGCTCAATTTGCCGTTATGGGCAATCGAAATGATCGGTCACGCACCGCCGCTCCCCTCATTCCAGCGCATCGCAACATGAAATATTTTTTTCTGCCAAAGCAAATTGGCCAGACCATTATTCGCTTGACATAAATAGGCAAAAGCAAAATCTGCGTATCAATGCGCAGATTTTATCACTTTATGTCTATTTCTGCAACGACGAACGAACAAAAAGACAGCTCCAACTCCGACAAACGCGCCCACGGTATCTAGCACCCAATCCTGCCACATACAAGCCCGCCCCGGCACAAAGAATTGGTGGAACTCATCGGAAGCTGCATAAAATGAACACCAGCCCACCGAAATCAAGAACACGCTCCTCCCGGTTGCTGCAGCCCGTTTCTTGCTCTGCCCCCCGGCTCGCGCCTCGGCCCGCTCCCCGGTCTTCTCCCCGGCCTGACCCCCGGTGCGCTCCCCGGTCCGCTCCCCGGTCCGCTCCCCGAGCAAAGCCCCTCCGGCTTCTGCGCTCCCAGCAACCTGTTCCCCGCCGCTCCTCATGTCGGCAAACAGCCTCACAGCGTTCACGACGCAAACGCCCAAAGCAAAATAAATGACGAAGTGCGCGACCTTGCGGACAACAGCCTGCACCAGCTCCACAAACGTCGAAGACATCGGCACCTCGAACCACTTCTCCATCGGCGTCAGCAGCACGTTGGCGAAAGGATCGCTCAGCTCGCTCGACTGCTCCGAAGGAAACGCCGAAAACACAAATATCACGGCCATGCAAGCCACAGCCGCCCCAAACCAAACAAACGCGCTTCTCTTTATCCCTATAATTTTCACATCATACCCCATCATGCCTTATCAAGCGTATCAATGCGCAGATTTTATCACTTTGTGTCAATATATGCAACGCCGAATGAACACGTCGAATGAACACACTGTATGAACAAAAGACATCGCCGCCTCAGAGCCGCCTCTCAATCACAGCTCCCCCTTGACAACGCAAGAGAGATAAACGATAATGTCCCTAGCATCCACAAATACCGGGAGTGATCGACCATGGACATTGAACAACAAACAAACAACCAGCCTCTGACAGCTGAATACGCAGATGCGAATGAATACCCGCAAGAATTCGCAACATACGGACAGACATCCGGCATAGAAATCGAGCAAGAAGAAGAACGCCCCTTCAATGCCGAAAAAATCTCCGTATCCACTATGCCCGTCACCCTAAGCCGCCTGTTGGAAAGGATAGCGTCAGGCGCCATATCGTCGCCCGAAATTCAACGCAACGACAACCTATGGGATGTCGAAAAGAAAAGCAGGCTGATTGAATCCCTCATGATCAAAATCCCCCTCCCCCTCTTCTACGTCGCTGCCGACCCTGATGAAAACTGGAAAATCGTGGACGGCCTTCAGCGCGTGAGCACGATAAAACAGTTCATGCTGGAGTGCTCATTCACCCTCAAAAACCTCGAATTTCTCAGCGAATATAATGGATATGCCTTTAAGGAACTGCCGGACAAATACCAAAACAGAATCAAAGACGCCCAGTTCCAATTCGCGATAATCAGCGCGACGACGCCGCAGGAAGTGCAGCGCAACATATTCAAGAGGCTAAATACGGGAGGCTTGCCCCTAACGCTGCAGGAAGTACGGCATGCGTTGTACTACAAGCATGAAACGAACCAATTCCTTGTCGAGCTCACAGAATCAAAGGAATTTCTTGATGCGACCACAAAATCCGTCAATGATGCGAGAATGGCGGCGCGCGAGCTGGTCCTACGGTTCATATCATTTTTGGTTCGCGGGCCGGAGCAATACCCCAAAAACCACGACATGGACGAATTCCTCAGCGACACAATGCTATTTCTGAATGCAATGCCGGAGATGGACGCAAAGACTCTCGAAAGGTCTTTTTACGGTAGGCAAGTAAATCATAAATGCAAGTATACTGATTATGAAGGCATACGGAGCCTTTTCAATCTGGGCATGACAAGAGCGGGCGAATTGTTCGGCCTGCACGCATTCAGGAAATCCACTCAATACAGCCAATACCGCGCTCCCATCAACAAGTCGCTTTTTGAATGCGTTTCCATCACGCTCTCGCAGCTTAGCCCATCGCAATATGACGCCTTGGTAAGCGACAAGGACACTCTCGTCGCCTATCTGCACCACGAATACCAAAATAATATTGAGCTATATAACACAATATCAAGAGACAGCCAAAAACACGCATCAATCCAATATCGGTTTAACTGGTTTCAAGACCTGTTCTCGACATGGAACAACGGGAGGCAATAATGATCAATAACATATATCTGGAAAGCTTCAAATGCTTCTCAAAAGCAGACATCATGCTGGCGCCATTGACGCTTCTTACAGGACTCAACAGCTCCGGCAAGAGCTCAGTCATGCAAGCGATCAGGATCATAACCGGAGGGAAGCTGCTGGAAGGATTCGGAGACTGCGTGTCAAACCTTGGCACGCAGGCAAAAATAACTGTTGAAATAGATGACGGAGAGTATTCCGCAATAATCTCAAAGGGATCCCGGACACTCAGCATCGACAAAATAACACCGAGCATACTGGCCAATTATGTCCAGTACATCGGCGCAAGCAGGCTCGGCCCCCAGAATTATCTACCCTATTCAAAAAAGCCGACCGATATTGGCGAAAAGGGCGAAAACGTATTGTCGTATATAGAAACATATGATAGCGGAGTGCCTGAATGCATGCGAAGAGAACACTACGAAGTGTATTCAAGCGTGAAGGAGCAGACTCGAGCTTGGCTCGACATTATCAGCCCGGGGCTACAATTTGACTATGAAGTCGTGGAGAGCGCCGACATTGCCATCAGCAAGTTTTCCGATTTCCGCTCAGTAGACGTCGGATTTGGATTATCATATACACTTCCGATAATCGTCTCGGTTCTTGTGAACACCGCTAAGAAGGCCAAAAACCCCAATATGCCGATTACGATGCTTCTCGAAAACCCAGAAGCGCACTTGCACCCTCGTGGCCAGACTGAAATGGGCATATTCCTTGCACTTGCATCCTCATGCGGGATTCAAATCATCGTTGAAACGCATTCCGACCATCTCCTTAACGGCGCCAGAATAGCGGTGAAGGACAGGCGAATAGAGCCGCATAACATGATTGTCCATTATTTTGAATACGATGTCAAAGAAGAAAAATCAAATCATTATCCTATATTCGTCGATGAATATGGCGCGCTCAACGATTGGCCGGAAGGATTTTTCGATGAGAATGAAAAAAACCTTCTCAAACTGATATGAGGTAGCCACGATGCCCGACATATACTTCAACAGCGAAACCGGCGCCGCTACCGATATAAACAAAGCGTTGCGCTGCATAATAAGGACGGCGCAATGCTTAAAGAAGCTTGACAAATACATTACCGACCTATATCTGGAGTCGACCGTCTCGGGGATAAGATCATTCCCGATATATAGAGATGTTTCCGGGACAACAGGCTACCTGCAGGAAATCTATGGCATAGCGAATGGCAATGACAAAGGCGAGCTGCAATACCTCACAGCGAAGCTGCTCATGAGCAAGGTCGTTGACCTCGACATAGAATCAGACTGGATCATCGAAGGCATTGGTGCAACCAGCGACCTTCTGCATTTTGTCGCTGTCAACAATGGGATGCTATTGACGTTCGCAATGATCGATATGTGGGAGCGTGACTTCATATGCTTTGTCAGCCACAGCGAACGCATACCAAACATATGGGGGCAGGAACGCATCGATGGCATAACGCAATGGATCAATGATTATAGAATTGGCCACGCTTCGTAAATTGACGTTCTCCATGACAAGTATAACGTCACGATTTGCGGGTCATGCTTGGAAAACAACGACTACAGCAGCAAGGACTGGAATACAATCTTCGACAAGTTCAGGCTGGCGAAGAACATGAACTATATTCCCGATGGAGACCTAATCAAGAAATTCTATGATATCAGTGCCGGGTCATTATGCGAGCTGATCGTGACAGGCACCATACGGTTATATTTCGTAAACTTCAATGGCCGGATATTGGTTGGCGGAAAATACCAAAAAGGCCAAGGCGACGATAACGCCGCACAGAACCGCGCAGCAAAAACCGCAAAACAGAGGATAAACGCATATACCCTCAGCCACAGTTAGTTCATGCTGGCTCTGAAGGCATTGCAATCGAGTTCAGATTGAAGTCATGCCCTCTATCATGGAAAACAACAATCTAGATGGATTCCAGTATAATTACTAAACAATGAGCGTGATAAATATCACAACACATCAGGAGACACGAATATGATCGACATAGATAGATTCACATCAAGAGAAATTCCTATTTCAATTATTGGGCTGGGCTACGTTGGCCTTCCCGTTCCGCTGGAGTTTTTAAATCAAAAGCGAAAAACCACTTGGGCTGCAGCCCAGACTATGATTTCGTTGCCAGAGTATCAAGAACTGTCGAGTGGTTTAGTGAAGCCAATGCGAAGACTGCCGTCAAGCTTTATAAAAGCAGTGAATGGCAGTCTATCCTATTGAAGCACTTTGTGTATCTGCTCATATAAATTCTCGTAGCTACTGCGGCAAGTATTTCTTTACAACAGCGGCAATGATTCCGATAGCCGCGCCCACAAGAGTGATTGCTATAAAGATTGCAAAGACCATTACCATGCTGATGCTGGAGGTCGTGGTTGTCGTAGGATTTGTGTACAGAATGGAGTTCTCGGCATCGCGCTCGTTAGTCTGCTTATAATAGTCAAGTATAATGTTTTGAAGCTTTGCTTGGTTGTTTTCCAATCCCGTGATGAACGCCGTCAAAGCGATCTCCGCCTCTTCGCTGCTGGCGCGGATGTCTTGCTCATATCTGCCAAGCATCTCATAATAATACTCCAATTGGCCTATTTGCCTTTGCAGATCGGCCGCTATTTCTGCCGATTCCTGCGCAGCCATCAGGATTTCTACCGCCTCGTCGATTCTGACCCCTTCGGCATCCTTTTGCTGGAACGAGAGCAGCATCTCGTTGTAGGACGCAAGGAGATCAAGATGGTACTGGCGGTTTATTCTCATTGAACGAGCAACGATGCCGCAATCCTGCTTGAACCTGTCAATATTCCGTATATATATGCCGGAATCCAGCTTTGCCCGCCACCGGGGTAGCTCAGAAATGACGATGCCCTCAAATTCTTTCGCATAGTCATCGAAACTCTTGCCGTCCGCAGTCCTGAACGCGGGGTCTTCATCGTAAAGGCTACTAAGCGTCTCGGACAGCGCGATGTACCTATCGCCCAAAAGGTCGTAGTTCGCGCTGAAACTAAACGAATCCCATATTATTTCTGCTTTGGTCACATCTATCCATTCTTTGAGCTGCTGGCCGTGCAGCATCCCAGTCCTGTCTTCGATATAATACCTCGCGACTATGTAATTATTGTACTCGCTACAAAACGCCTGCAAGAAATCCTCTTTTTCTTTTGTGCTCATAAACACGCTGCTATTATCAGACAAAGTGAGCGAATATGTGTTTTCCGTGGAACCATCTGTGTTCATTCCCGCATCGGTATTCGTGCCATCATCCCGTCTCATGTGGGCTATTCTCACTTGATTCATAGCATCGGCGACCGCGACATCGTCACGCCCGATAGCTTTTAAAGCGTTTGCCCAGATGTCCATCGAATAAAAAGAGTCAATATCGAACTCTTCCCCGCTTGGGAAAATATTCTCTGACACCTTGCTGTAATTCAGGATAAGCGCGACCGACACCTCCGCTGAAGTGTTGCTCCTTTTCATGAGGAAAAAACCTCCGGCAGCGGCTATGCCCAGAATCAGGCCAATGCAGCACCACACAAGAAACACTTTTTTGGCGCTATAAATCGTTAGCACAAAATCTCTGAATGAAAAACTACTATCCGTTTGCTCTTGCGGCATTTTTAGGTTCAGGTTTATTTCGGAGTTGTTAGTCTCCGGATTTATATTGTCAAACATACTATACTCCTTCTACACATTCTATAATCTTATATAAAGATGCCGCCCAAAGAGATGAGGACTTCACTTCTCCCGAACCACATCCCCATCCTCAACGCGATAAATAATATCACAATTCTCGATCGTACTCAACCTGTGGGCAATAATAATCATCGTCTTGTCGCCCTGGAACTTCTCGATTGCCTCCATCACCGCCTTTTCTGTTTCTGTATCAAGAGAAGACGTTGCTTCATCAAGTACCAATATAGATGGATTATTGTACAACGCCCGGGCTATACCAATGCGCTGGCGCTGACCGCCAGAGAGCCGTATGCCCCGATCCCCGACGATGGTTTCCAGCCCCTCCGGCAACGAACGCACGAAACTTGCCAGCTGCGCCTGCTCCAGCGTGTGCCATACCTGTTCCACATCGATGTCGTCGCGCTCGATTCCGAACGCCACGTTTTCTAGAATGCTCTCATCAAGCAGATAAATCTGCTGCGGAATATAGCCCACATTGCGGCTCCATTCTTCAAAACTGTGGTGGATTGACTTACCTGCAAAGAACACACCTCCTGTTTCTGGAGTGAGCACACCAAGGATTATGTCTGCAAGCGTAGTCTTTCCTTCACCTGATGCCCCAATAAAAGCGACCGACTTTTTATCCGGGATCGTCAAGGAAATGTCTTTTAGCACAGGGGAGGGGGTGTTCGGATATTGGAACGTCACGTCGCTGACTATAATGTCAAGTACATCGGCAGGCAACTCAGTTACCGGAATCACCGCCTCTATAGCGGTATCATCATCTTCAAACAAGCTTTTGTAGACTGCGTCCACCGACGAACGATAATAAACGACCTGATTGAGCATATTGACCTGTCGTGAAACGGCAGGTAGAAGCCTGAACGCTGCAAGCACAAACAAGCTGAGCTGAGGAACGAGTGCGGCGATGTCAGCCCCTCCGATAATCAGCACACCAATGATAATAAACGCACCGCCAAAACACACAGATTCTATAACAAGTTTTGGAACGGAATCGAATGTGCGGAATTGCGTAAAATACTTTACATAAATATCGCTGCTATCTTTAAATGTGTTATAAAAGAATCCCTCCCGCCGCAAGACCTTGACCTCTTTGATCCCACCCAGAGCCTGATTTACAGCTTTGTTCATACCGATTTGCGCGTCTCTGCTCTTGTCCCCCGCCGCCCGAACCTGTTTACGAAACGCTTTTAGGTACAGCAGTACACAAAGCGCTGCCATTACACATACGCACAAGGTCATCACAGGTGAAACTATTACGAGGAATATTACGATGAAGAGCGTCATAAATAAGTCTGTCAGTAGCAGCAAAATGCTTGTGATGAGAACAAACATTTGCTGCACATCCGTTACGATTATACGCTGGAGTTCGGCAAGGTTTTTCTTGGAGTGGTAGAGATATGGATATTCGAGGATTTTCCTGAGTAATTTGCCCGACAAATCCGCTTGCCTCCGGGCGATAAAACGATATTGCAGCTTCGACACGGCATAGAGATACACACCGCGAAAGATATATACTCCCGCGAGCAAAAATGTCAACAATGCGAGAAATGCGCCGGTGCTTGAGAAGCCGAGCAGATCGTAGGCAAACTCAACAAACCGGTTTGAATCAATCATTGATGGATCAAGCAGGATGGAAATAAACGGCGAAATCAACGACAGTGCCAGCGTCTCAAGCAAAGCGCCGATGATGATTGCTATGACCAACACTACCAGCTTTATCTTTGTGTCGCGATTAAAGATACACCGCAGCTTATTCAGAATTTGCACAAACCGTCTCCCTTACTTTAGTGCTACAAAGGAATACTACCAGCACAAGACGGACAGGTCAAGAAAAACTTGTAATAGTTAATCAGTTATGGTATTCTGTATACCAATAAAGCTGTGGAGGGAATAAATGCTTGACGGTAAAACAGTACTCATAACCGGTGGAACAGGCTCTTTTGGCGGGGCCTTCACAAACTATATCTTGAGCCGATATAAGCCGAAAAAAATTATAATATATTCCCGCGACGAATACAAACAGTACCTCATGCGCGACAAGCTTCACGCTTATGAAAATGTGATGCGTTACTTTATCGGCGATGTGCGCGACCTTGATCGCCTCCGGCGCGCATTTGATGGCGTCGACTACGTGATCCACGCAGCGGCATTGAAACAGGTGCCTTCTTGCGAGTACAACCCGAATGAAGCAATAAAAACCAATATACACGGTGCTATGAATGTCATCGAAGCTGCGTTGGATACTGGGGTTAATCGTGTCGTAGCTCTTTCCACCGATAAAGCTGTCAATCCAATAAATCTCTATGGCGGAACAAAGCTCGTTTCTGATAAATTGTTTATAGCCGCAAACGCATACTCTGGTTTCAAGGATATCCGGTTCGCTGTCGTGCGTTACGGCAACGTCGCCGGGAGCCGTGGCTCAGTAATTCCCTTTTTCGCAGATATCATAAAAAACGGAGGTAGAGAACTGCCAATAACAGACTACCACATGACACGCTTCTGGATAAGCCTTGAAGAAGGTGTCGATTTAGTAATAAAAGCGCTGCGCGAGAGCAGCGGCGGAGAAACCTTCATCGCAAAGATTCCGTCTTTCAAGGTCACCGATTTAGCGCAAGCAATGCTTCCTGGATGCAAGATGCCGGAGATCGGTATTCGCGAGGGAGAAAAGCTACATGAGGTCATGATTACCCGCGAGGACTCCATGCGTACATATGAGTACGACAAGCACTTCATCATATACCCTAATATGGAGTGGATGGACAACATGAATATAATACCAGGCGGAAAGCTTGTTGATCCAGAGTTTGAATACAGTTCAGGTCGCAATACGCAGTGGCTAGGGGAAGAGGAACTATCTGGGTTAGTACATGACATGGCATGACATCACACTGACCGTCAAAAAATCTCCCGGAACATTTTAAGAAATATTATTATCTTCGTTTTAAGTTGTGTTTCATCGATTGCGGTATTAAAGATGCTTTAGACGAATCTATTGAAAATTTTTGACCACGTATCGTCAAAGGCGGGATAGTTATACTTGATCATTATAATTTACCTGTCTCTCTTTACGAGTGTAATGTAGTAAAAAAAATACAGATTGTAGAGTTCAACAATGCGTATACACACGTCAACCAACTGCATATATTGTAAAAGAGACTTAACACTACGTTAAAAAGAATTGGCAAAACACTAATTATTCGGCTAACAAAAGGCTTCTTTTACAATATTATTTACACCGTTTCTACTAACTAGCGCAAGCACAGACTCTCGCATATGGAACCGCTTGTTTTCATTGTTAATAAGCGAAAGCACTGCGTGCTCTATTAGTTGTTTTGAAATCGATTTAAATTCCCCCAATACAAATAATGAATCTGAATGCATAAAATAATCGCAAATCATTTGTTGATTAGCTGCTTGTTGAATAAGGATTGTGGGTACTCCTAAGGAGCAAAGCTCGTAGGTAGTGGTGCTAGCAGCAGAGATTGCTATATCACATGAAGAAAAAACTTCAGCGAGGTTGTTGGGCGTATACAAAATCTGAACCTCGCTTTTACATTTACTTGCAGCTGTTTCAATATCAAGCACCCCTCTAAACATAGGACCAACTATAACGACTACTTGAATATTACGTATTTTGCATAATGCTTCCAAAACAAAAGGTGTGCAGTTATTAATATCTGCCCCACCCATAGTTACTAGTATACGAGAAACTCTCTGATTGAAAGGAGCGGGAGAAGCTTCTACAAACTCATCTCGCAAAATTATATATTTACCACCAAGCAAAAGTTTTTTCACATTATAATCTGAGTAATTTAGTAAATCAGCGAACACATTTGCATTTATCAGCGTTGTGGCTGTATACGGGAAATGTGCGAAATCATCAATAGTTATAGTAGGTAAGTTTCTAAAAATCTCATTGTAACACTGTTGAGTTAGTTCATATGAATCAACAAACGCATAATCTGCAGCCCACCTGTTCGCTAGAGAAATGAACTCACTTGTTTCCTTTTGTATCGTGTTACATTTCGGAAGGATTTGTAGGGGCATTCTTTTTTCTCTGAGCCATAGCTCCGAATCATTTCTAGCAAAAAAGCAAACATCAAATCCCTTCTTCACACATTCTATAGCAATAGCACTACATCTTGTTAAGTGACCAATTCCTATTTCTGCGCTTCCTTCTGCTCGAAATGCAATTCTCATTCAGATATCATCTCCATTGTCAGAGGAGTTGCGAAAAGAATATCACATGCCGCCCTCTTCCCGATTATGTTATCATATTCACGGGGGTGCATACCTAATGAGGGGCGTACGACTCTAATGTTATATTTGCTAAAAACTTCCCCTTTCTTGATGTCAGATGATGTAAAAATTGAACGGCGTCCATATAGACTATTCTTTTCATCTCCAATTGGTCCATACAATGCTAATCCTAACGCCTTCTCTGCTGTCCTTATATGCTCTACCATATCAGAAAATTCTTTAGGTTCCATCGAAAACTCCGAGTCGGGGGTTTCAATTTTCCTTGATAAACAAATATGCTTTTCAATTGTGCAGGCACCAAGCGCAACTGCAATGAGGGCACTGATATGCCCTAATGAATGATCCGATAACCCTACAGGCAATCTAAATCGACTAGCCATATCAGGTATGGTGAGAAGGTTCATCTGAGCAGGGTCTGCAGGATATGTTGATGAGCATTTTAGTAATGTCAATGCATTGTTTCCTGCAGCTATGATCGTATCCACCGCTTCTTGAATCTCTTCTTGCGTACCCATTCCCGTCGACATGAAAATTGGTTTTCCCTTTTGTGCTATATAACGTAGAAGAGGAATGTCAACCATCTCAAATGAAGCAACTTTATATGCGTTTACACCAAGTTTTTCCAGAAAATCTACAGCAGTAAAGTCAAAAGGTGTGGAAAGAAAATCGATTCCAATACTCTCTGCTTCTGCTTTGATTCTGCCATGCCATTCCCACGGTGTGCTTGCCTTACTATATAGAGCGTGTAAAGTATAACCCGCCCATAAGCCATGCTCTATTATAAACGGAGGAGTGTCTGCTTTTAGTGTAATGGTATCGGCTGTGTAAGTCTGCAGCTTAATGCAATCAGCACCTGCGTCTTTTGCAACATGAACAATTTCTAGCGCCCTATCGAGCGAACCACCGTGATTGGCAGACATCTCCGCAATAATATAAACTGCTCGCATTTTACCTCCCGTGAATAACTATTTTTCTAAGTCAATAAACGTCTCATCTTCATTAAGATACTTTTTAAGGCACACGGTGTCGTATGTATCCCATTTCCTAAAATCAATGCAATTGAACCAAATGTCTTCTTGCTTCTCAATATAATCAAGGCGCTCAAAAAAGTCATCTGTTATTTTGTCTTTCGGAATAATAGTAACTCCTGTGTCATCACAAATGGCAATTGCCCCGTCATAATAGTCCTTATGTTCTTTTACTATGAGCTTTACCTCATCAGATTCATCTCTTTGCTCGTTAAAACATCCTATTGGGTTAAACCCATAACACCATACAGCGTATCTTTGCTTAATCAAATCGTTTGCGTCTCTTAAATTGCCAAGTGCGACAATTCCTTCAGCCATTTTATAAAGAATAATGTATTTCGCTACTAATTCACCAAATAAAGCTCTGTCTTGCACATCAATTCCATCAATAACAACGATCTCTCCGGGTAGTATTTCACGAGCTTGTTCATGGATTGTCCAATTACTTTCACTATGACCATATATGTATCGACAAACACCAGAAGCGAACATTCCAGAGTTAACTTGTTTAACCCCAGAAATTGCACCAGTTTTAGCTAGACAATCCGCTACTTGCGTTGAAGACACGCGATTCATTTTTATATATTTGACCATTTTTTCCTGTAACTCTCTGTTAACCATAACGTTCCCCCTATAATCCGTATACTTTCAATGCGTTTTCATAAAACAGATTTTTTCCATCAGCGTTGCACAATTTTGCTTTTTCACATAATTGAGACATACAGTGTTTTGCCTCATTAATAGAAAAGGATGGATAATCTGACCCGAACATAACTCTATTACTATGATGCATCAACAAAAGTATCATATCCTGCCGAATGGATGAGTGCCAGAGATAGTTTATAGTCAACGATAAGTCATAATATATATTTTGTAACGTCTTTGTCTGCATAAGGCATTCTAGTAAACGAACACCACCTGCATGAGCAAGAACAACATATCTGTCGGGTAAATTCTGCGCTAAGTAGATACCTAATTCTATACCTATATCATTTTCTAATGAGTGGCCGTAAACGAAACAATCTATAGTAATTACTCTTGCCTCACAGTCTTGTATGATACGCATTATTTGAGGGTAGTTGTCCCTCGTAAGACCAGAAAGCCTTGGATGTAACTTAGTAAACGGAACTTCTCTCTTTCCATTTGCCTGCAGATCAAGCAAAAGACTTGTACAAATGATATAATTGTCAAGTAAAGCTTTATTTTGTTTGTATACGTTTACTTCTTCGGTACTGTTTAATATCAACACACATCCAGTAGCATCAGCAGCCATTAACTGATTAACCAAGTCAGTTGCGGGGTTTGACGCAGATAGATCAAAATGCATATGCGCATCTATCAGTTTATACATACTCCACCACAACTCCTTTCATAATTGTATTCCTTATGGTGTTTAGTTCACGAATGCTTGTTGCTCCGGCTATATAATAACCTGGTCTTTTTGTGTCATCGGAAGGCACCCCAATTACCTCTCCTGGTTTAATGTTTAATGTATAGTCAAGCACATCCTTACAACTGTCAAGCGCAGTTTTCTTTATTTCTTTCACCACACCAGGGTTGAAAACAAAGAACTCCAAAATGCATTTTTTGTTATTATAAGACTGGTAAATGCTGACATCAGATGCATATATCCGCTCACCGAGCGCCATCCTTATAAGTAGCTCGGTGTTTTGTACTCCAGACATGAAGGGAACAATCTTTGATGAGATTTGCGCTCCCCCACCTCTTGCAGCAATCTCAACTAAATAGAAAACACCGTTTCTTTCAATATATTCAGCATGCGTCAGTCCAAATGGTAACCCCATTTTTTCTACGAGTGAATCGTTTTGTCCTCTTAATAAATTATAATCATACTCTCCGCTCGTATGTGAAAAGAGCAAACTAGACGCAACATTAGAATAAGATTTGTAATGCGCTTTTTGAGAAACAGCAAGCGAAATGTGCTTGTCAAAGGTCTTTATACCGTCGACAGTAAACTCAGTGCCTTCAATAAACTCTTCAGCTAAAACTGCCTTTCTGGTTCTGGAAAATTGTTTTGTATTTTCAAAATGAAGCAGTAAATCATAGGGTGTAAGTATTGTCTGCACACCTTTGCTTGCTTGGCTGTCCAATGGTTTGATAATGATTTTCCCGTGTTTATCTAGAAACTGGACGGCATCTTCGATACTTATGCAAACGCAATAGTCAGGGTAGGGTACATTGTTTCCAGAGCAAAACTCACGCATTGAGTGTTTGTTGGTAAATAAATCTGCTTTTTTTACACCGATACCTATTAGTCCCAGTCTTTCGCACAAATATGCAACCGTCGGTACCGATAAGTCACTTTGATCGGTAACAATCGCGTCTGGTTTGAAGTCAACAGCGATAGATAATTGCTTGTCAATATCTAGTACATCAGTAGCGCTGTATAGGTCAGCATACTGAAAGCCTGGCGAATCATTTTCCAGACTCGTATTTAGAACAAAGCAGCCCATTTCCTTCGTTTTTTGAACTAAAAAAACCTGTAGCGGTCCACCAGCTACGACCATAACTCTTTTCATCACAACACCGTATCGTTTCCAATGAATTTATACGCATTTTTGAGCATTCAGACGTTGAAAACCAGAATGGCATTCATTGTTCGTGAACATTTCGGCGACAAAGAATATATTAGATGTGAGTTTTCGTATATCCCCATATTCACACCTTATACCTTCTCGGGATAGGCTCAATCGCAACTGGTTCGAATGCCTTCAAGCCTTCATCACCGGTAAGGATTCGTACTTTAAACCTCGCTTCCGCATATAACTCAGCTATAGCTTTTATCGTCATATCTCCAAACGAAAGCCCCGATACCGCATATTTCGGCCACTCGTTTGCAAGCCTGCGAAGGTTCTCTGGGTTCCATAGGGCATCTTGTTGCGAAAACGCTATCCATGGTGATGCTGAATCAATACTTTTAAGAACAATATCACATAAAGCTCTGGCACATTCCCATGAATTCTGAGACTGAGCTATATGGTTTCCCGTTTCGATAATTACTGCAAGCGGCAATACGAATTTTGTGCCTTGCTTCTCTTCTTTATCCAGCACTCTATTAACCCTTGCTTTATCCCATATATCATCTGACGCGCCGCATGATTCTTTGCCCGGCACACCTAGCCAAACGCACAGGATGCTTGTATCAATTACGAGTATTTCCCGCATTAGGTAGACACCTCCACCCTGAGAGCATTTTCAATACTCCTATTTGTCGAAATGTCTCCAAGGGTTCCGGAAGCCATAAGCTTCGGCAGTGCGTCCAGCGTGTCAAGAGGTGTGATTAGACCGAAACCAGTATTGCTATCCCTATGGACAGCAAAAATAAACGGTATCATTTTGTGGCCGGCGGCATCCAATAACGCAGGATTATGTGTGGTAATTAATATATCGATATTTCTCTCTGACCCCAGAGTTTTCAACATCTCCAATAAATTTCTGGCCCTCGAAGGGTGAAGCCCGTTGTCAACCTCCTCAATAATAAACAAGCTGTTTTCAGGTCTTGTTAGCAAGGCGGCAACAATCGCTAAATAACGCAATGTGCCATCTGACATGCCGCTCGCATCGACTACTGTTGAATTTGCTTGTTCCCAACCCTCTTCGCACATAAGTATCGCATCTGTATTGAATGGCCCAACAGTAACCGTAAAGATGCGCTTAAGGTCTTTTTCGGGAAGCATCTTGACATATGCGGCAATAGTGCCCTCAACAAGGTCCTTATCTTCTTTTGAAAATGCCGCCAATACACCAGCTGTGTTAGACGCATCTTGTCTAAGTGTCTTCGATAACTGGGAATAACCTCTCATTTTACTTGGAATAGGGTCAAGCACAAACAGATTGCTTAGGATAAATGAAAGGCTCTCAATAGCATATACGGTTTCTGGCTGGAGGTCGGCAAGCGTCTCCAGTTGACGGAAAGCTGGGTATGCCGCCTTGCACTGGAATTTCTTCTTGCCCTGTTTTCCGGTTGTATAATAGAACGAGTTTGCGAAGCCGTCAAAGCTGTTGAACCAGTAGAGCCTTTTACCAGTATAGCATACATTCAAACTCTCGCCGGATACTAGAAATCCCGAATTCCCATGCATAATAGAAATTTCAAAGCTATATTCTATTTGCCCAATCTCAAAAATCAACTGAATAGTATACTCAACAGAAGGTTTTTTCACTACCCAATTCGATCCGCCCCGTAGAGGTTCAATTGTGGTTGTCCCCTCAATTGCTTCTTGGATACTTAACCCCGAAGCTATCCTTTGAAGAAAAATAAAAGCATCAAGGATATTCGACTTGCCGGCAGCATTTGTGCCAATGAGTATTGTAAGAGGATCAATATAAAGTGTCGCTGATTCAAAATTCTTCCAGTTTTTTAGTGCTATAGACTTAATCATATGCATACCGCCAAACTATGCTTTATAGTAAACTACTTTTGGTTGGCCAAACACCATTACTCGACAAACATTTTATACTTAAGTTCCGCCAATTTCCAATCAGTTTCGTTATCAATATCCTGTACTTCGAGCTCGGATAGGAGCATTGGCACTGTGTTATTACAGAACAGTTTCTTTTCCTTTAGAAATGCTTCGACACGCACAAAGTAGAATTGCCCGCTGTCGTGGTACATACTATCAAGATCTTGTGAGCGTGCGTTGATGTTTTCCGGCCACTTCATCTTTAGCCGCGAGTTTTCAATTATCAACCCTCGCATAGGCGGATAAGAAAACGGGACTACAGGAATAAGCGCATCTGCTCTTTCCTCTAGTAGAAGCTTGTATGCTGTAAATAATATGTCGGACGTGACGAACGGAGCAGTTGGATAAATGCAGCAAAGGTAATCAAATGTATTTTCAATGTCTGCATATGCTTCAAGAACCTCGATAAGCACATCAGTCGTAGTTGCAAAATCGTCTGAGGTATTCTTGCTTCTCATGAACGGAACAGTTGCGCCGTAATCCATTGCGATTCTAGCAATTTCTTCACTATCTGTCGATACCATTACTTTATCAAATATTTTGCAATTAATCGCTGCTTGTATCGAGTACGCTATTATTGGCATACCTGAAAAACTCTTTATGTTTTTTTTAGGTATGCGTTTACTGCCTCCACGAGCGGGGATTATTGCAAGATTCATATACTTACTCCAGGTTTTCGAAAATACATAACAGCCTTTTTGACCTCTGTGATTACCCGCTCCACATCATCATCAGACAACGAATAGTATAATGGTAAAGTCAAAACCCCTTCATAAACTCGCTCGGCAACTGGGCAAAGCCCTTTTTTATAACCTAATCGCTCATAATACGGATGAAAATACACGGGAATATAGTGGACGTTGCAGACTATTCCCTTTTCAAACATAGCATCGAAGAATTCCCGGCGGGCACACTTTAGGAAATCATAGTTAAGCTGAATAATATATAGATGCCGCACTGTGTCCGATTGCGGGATTTCCTGCTGAATAATAATTTCAGGCATATTGGAAAACGCTTCATTATAGCGTTTGACAATTTCCCTGCGTCGAGCGGTAAACATATCGAGCTTGTTAAGCTGGCTGATAATAAGTGCTGCCTGGAAATCAGTCAAACGGTAGTTGTAGCCTAGTTCCACTTGTTCATAGTACCAATAGTCATCAGTCGGTGAAATCATTTGAAAATGTTCCCGGGTTATTCCGTGGGTGCGAAATAGCATAAGCTTGTCATAGTATCCCTTATTGTTGGTTAACACCGCACCACCTTCGCCACCGGTGACTGTTTTAACAGGGTGAAAACTGAAAGTCGTAATATCGGCAACATTGCCGATAGCTTTACCATTGTACTTTGTACCAATCGAATGAGCCGCGTCACCTATTAAAACAAGTCCATGCCGTTCGCAAATATCACGCAATTCATTATATCTTGCGGCTTGCCCCGTAAAGTCGACCGCAATTACGGCTTTTGTGTTCGGAGTAATCAAAGCTTCAACCGATTTCGGAGAAATGTTGTATGTGTCCGCCTCAATGTCTGCGAACACAGGTTTTCCACCGCAGTATAACACACAATTCGCCGAAGCTACAAACGTCATCGGAGTAGTGATGACCTCGTCTCCGGCACCGATACCAGCCGCAAAACACGCAGCATGCAATGCCGCTGTACCATTTGCAATGGAAATTGCGTATTCTGCACCAGTCAGTTCACAAAGACGCTGTTCAAGCTCGCGTGGCTTTGGTCCGGTAGTGAGGTAATCGCTGAGCAAGACTTCACGAACAGCTGTGCAGTCGTCTTCGTCGATGTACTGGCGTCCATAATAGATTGTGTTCATATCATTATCCTAACATGAGCATCCGAGCCATTTATAGTTGGATCAGATTTTCAAATCCTTGAAGTGGACAATCTAGTCTGTGAATTGTACATTCACAGATAAAATGTATCTATATCAAACGGTTTCATGATCTATTTCTGTTATCTTAATCTTCTTCATGAATCCACATCATTATTACGTACTAATTGCTTTTTGTCAAATACGTCTATATAGGAGTATTTGCAATAATTATAGACAAGTATACTTTTCATTTTTGCGTATGATGCCGCGATGCTATATTGGTATAAGGTGATATAGTACCAATAAAAATACTTATATAGTTCCCCTCTTTGAATTTGCTCATCCAAAGTTATGTTAATCCTTTGTGTACCATAAAAATGCCTATATTCCCTTATAACATCATTATTCTCATCAACGTATAATTCACGATGCCAATCGTTTTCAACACCAATTAACCCAATTTCCAATACGTTGCTAGACAGTAGATAATAAAGCGCAGCACAAATAACGTTTTGATAACCGAATGTTCCGATATTCTTATTGTATACGCTCTTTTGCAACCATTTTATTGTACCATTATAGACATGATTATTTATCTTGTCTACTCTAATTAGTTTATTATTAATAACAGGTCGTTGGTATGCTGTACATACTAATGTCATTTCCCAATCAACATTCTCAAGTATGTGAAATAATTCGTTGGCCTTATCATTTACATCCTGACATTTTTTATAGACGGCTGGATCTACAATGCAATAAAATTTCGGCCTTATTTTGAAAAATCTCTCATCGAGTGCAAAGTAATTCACACATAGAAATTCATATCCAAGTCTGCTAAACATAAAAAAATCAAAATCGCTTACACTTGGCCCATTCCCAACTACTATAACTTTTTTTCCTCCGTTTTCGATTGATTTAATTTTTTTATAGTATAATAAAAAGTGAAGTAACCATTTCGCTAATTTACCACTTTCTGCGAAACACCTTTTTATTATTAGGAAACATCTATATAATGATTTCAACATTCTACGCAGACTAAACACCACCTATAAACATACTGAAATCACCAATAGATTTGAAATAGTTGACATTGTTTTGTAGCCATTCATTTGGCTTTTCCCACCATTTCAAGTCAAGTAATCGTTCAATTTCGTTCTCACCGAAACGATACTTTATATGTCTTGCAGGGTTTCCGCCTACGATTGAATATGGCGATACTTCCTTTGTGACCAAAGATCCTGCTGCAATTATCGCGCCATCTCCTATCTTGATTCCTCCAATTATAACAGCGTTACTACCGATCCATACATCATTTCCGATACTAACACCAGGGTACTGGTGCGAAGGGGATAAAAGAATTTCATTAAATTCCTGTGCCTTTGCAAAAGTGATTCCGCATTGTTTTCTAAGAGAAAAAAACACCGGATGTGTGGAAACAAAAGAATTTACTGGATGTGTACCAATTAATACCCTTACATCTGAACCAATACTGCAAAACCTACCGACATCACCATAAATAATGGAGTTTTCGCCTATATATGAGTATTTTCCTAGATGTCCACTAAATCTGCATTTATGAGAAAAACGATTATACCCCTCAACAGACGAAATTCTGTCGATTCTTGCACTGAAAGGAAATTTTACGTTCTGTTTTCTCCACCTAATCAGTAAATAGAGATGTACTAGCACATGCTTAATTATACCCACAATACCGCTCTTTTCATACACACGAAGTTTTCAAAATTATATGAGACAACTAATGATACTTGCCATTTCCCCCTGCTTTCGCAAATCCAGTAAATACAATATACCAATATTTCTTTCATTTATACTGATGATATTCTCTTGCTTCTTTATTTCATCTAGAGGTTCGCTATCACTTTTCGATAAAGTCTACTTTATCCCTTTTTCGCCAAACTATACTATTTACTATCTCCATGTAACTTTGGATGATTTTTATTACCTTTGTCGAAACATTCTCGTCGAAATAATCAGGTACAGGGCTTCCCGTGTCGCCATTCTTTTTCATCGATACCGCAAGTTCAACTGATTGCAAAATTTCTCTTTCTGTTACACTGCCAATAATGAAATTTCCCTTGTCGATAGCTTCCGGTCGTTCTGTACTCGTCCGAATACAAACCGCAGGGAAACCGAAATAGCTTGCTTCTTCGGGTAATGTGCCGCTGTCTGATACGACACAAAACGCGTCGCATTGTAGCTTATTATAGTCTAAAAAACCGAATGGTTCAAGATTCTTAACATTGTCATGGAAGATAAATTGCCTGGATTCGATAAATTTTCTGCTTCTGGGATGTGTAGAGTATATCACTGGAATATTGTAGAATTCAGCCAAAGCGTTAATTGCGCTCATTAGCGAATAGAAATTCTCTTCTATGTCGATATTCTCCTCGCGATGTGCGGATAGCAAGATATATTTACCGGATTCAAGTCCGAGCGTATCAAGAACGCCGCTTTCTTTTATCCCGCTAATATTGGCTGCAAGCACCTCCGCCATAGGCGAGCCGGTGACAAATGTCCGCTCCATTGGACGGCCTTCCCGGTTTAAATACCTACGGGCGTGTTCGCTATAGCAAAGGTTCACGTCTGCTATGTGGTCAACTATGCGGCGGTTCATCTCTTCCGGTAGGTTCTCATCGAAGCAGCGGTTCCCAGCCTCCATGTGAAATATAGGTATTTTCAGCCGTTTAGCGGAAATTGCCGAGAGCGCTGAATTAGTGTCGCCCAAAATTAACAACGCATCCGGTTGCGCTTGTTGCATCAGCTTATAGCTTCCTGAAATGATTTTTCCAATAGTGTCTCCTAAATCGTCGCTTGCTGCTTCAAGATAGTGATCAGGGTTGCGAAGGTTTAGCTCC
>JGI24702J35022_10000277_pt1 | contig 29754 bp, 22 predicted proteins | sample TergutTh196P4_FD_35022 | JGI IMG/M metagenome (IMG submission 35022)
ATTCGTCCAAATTCCTTACCGAACCGGATATGCCGGCAACTATGTGCAGGTTGAACATTGTCAAGGGCATTGGGCCGGTGCTGCAGCTCGCCGAAGGATGGACGGTAACCTTCCCCGACAGGGTGTTTGAGACTATCGACAAACGGACGGACAAGACATGGCCATCAACGTTCTTTGTGCCGCGCGTAACGGGATACGGTCGTTTCAGAAACGTCTATTCCGTAATGAACTATTGGGGCGCCAACCATGGCGCCATCAGTTACGGACATATCGGGGCCGACCTTATCTCACTCGCTTCCATGCTTTCGATACCGGTAGGCATGCACAATGTTGACGACGCTAACATTTTTCGTCCGTCAGCCTGGGCGGCCTACGGCTCAGACGAGGAAGGAGCCGACTACAGGGCTTGCGCCGCATATGGCCCGTTGTATTTATAACGATGTTACTTACTTATTACCTTGTTTTATTTTAAATTAATTTACTATGAAAAAGAAATCTTCTAAAAACGCAATCAAAATAATTTTTTTTGTTGCACTAATTGTTCAATGTATGAATGTCGCAGCAGCGAAAACAAAGCCGGACAAGAACCGGTCTGTTGTTGTTGCAGACATCAACCAGACGAGTAGAACCATCACCGGAGTGGTGCTCGACATTGAAGGAGCGCCTCTTCCCGGCGTAAATGTTTATGTAGAGGGCACAACACGGGGCGGCACAACCGACGCTGACGGCGCATTCAATGTCAGGGTTGCTGCCGAAGACAAGACATTGTCTTTTTCAATGATTGGGTTTCAAACCCAGATAATAGATATCAGCGCTTCAAATACCGTCAATGTGGTTATGCGCGAAAGTTCTTTGGTTTTCGACGACGTCGTGGTGGTGGGCTACGGTACCCAGAAAAAAGTCACCGTGACAGGGGCGATCTCGACGATCAACGTAGACCATTTGGTAGCGGTGCCTACCGCCAACTTTGCCAACTCGCTGGGCGGGTATCTGCCGGGTATCGTGACACGCCAAAACAGCGGCGAGCCGGGCTTCGACCAGGCATCGATTTATATCCGCGGATTGAGTACCTGGACAGGGACACAATCACCGCTGATATTGATAGATGGCGTCGAGCGTGATATTAACTTGGTGAACCCGTTAGAGATAGACAACTTCACCGTATTGAAAGACGCCTCGGCAACCGCCGTTTACGGGGTGAAGGGCGCTAACGGCGTTATCCTTATCAACACTAAAAAAGGGATCAAACAGGCGCCGCAGGTGACGCTCCGCACAGAATGGGCAAATGCAGAAGGTATGCGCTTCCCTAACTATATCAATGGCTACGAGTTTGCATCGCTGATGAACGAAGCCTCTGCCAACTCGGGACGTCAGTTGCCATGGACAGAGGAAGAACTCATTAAATTCAGGGACCATACAGACCCCTATCTCTATCCGGATGTGAACTGGACAGACGCCGTTTATAGAAAAAATTCACTGCAGGCGGTCAATAATTTAGGAATACGTGGAGGCGATGAGGTGGTACGGTATTATGCCAATGTGGGGATGACTTCTCAGGGCGGACTGTACGCCGAAGACAGGGATTTGCCTTATCGTACAAACGCCATAGTAAACCGCTTCAACTTCCGCACGAATTTAGATGTGAACCTGTATAAAGACCTGGTGCTCGACATCGGCTTGGGCGCTATCATCGAAAAAAGAAACTATCAGGGAACACCGGCAGGCGATATTTTTAATGCCACTCGTAATTTCTCGCCTATCAGTACGCCTATACTCAATCCGGACGGTTCCGTAGCAGGACGTGCGACCTCCTACGAGGTGACTAACCCGTGGGCGCTAACGACGCGAAGAGGCTATACGAACATGTATGTGAATACGATTCAGGGCAACTTCGGCTTGAAATGGGACCTGTCGCGGTTGGTTACGCCGGGACTGTCGCTTGCTACGAAATTTGCTTTCGACACCCGTAACCGGATGGAGATTTTCCGGAGGATAGAATTTGGCGTCTGGCAATATCTCGGCCCAGACCCTGTAACCGGTGAAGACCGCTACAATACCATTCGCAACGAGGGCAGTATGGGGTCGTCAGTAGATGCACAGGAAAATACCCGCTCAACCTATTGGGACGTCTCACTAAATTATTCCCGTACCTTCCTTGACAAACACACGGCTTCCGCCATGCTGCTGTTCAATCAACAGGAGTTTATCAATATAAGGGCAACAAACGAGATACAGAACATCCCCGAAAGACGCCAAGGCTTAGCCGGACGTTTTACCTACGACTACAGTAACCGCTATTTAGTCGAATTTAATTTCGGATACAACGGCTCGGAGCAGTTTCCGAAAGACCGACGATATGGATTCTTTCCTTCCCTGTCGCTGGGTTGGATCGTCTCCGAAGAAGACTTCTGGAACAGCGCTTTCTTCAGCAACCTGAAGCTCAGAATATCCCGCGGGCAGGTAGGCTCCGACAACCTGAGCGGTAACCGGTTCCTGTATCTGACGACTATCAACAAGAACTCCAACGGATATTGGTTTGGGCCAGGCTCAAGCGGCACGGGCGCCGGATATGCGGAAGCACAGATAGGCGCTGCAAATGTCACTTGGGAAAGGTCAACCAAAACGAATGGGGGATTTGACATCGGACTATGGAAAAACCGCCTGTCACTACAAGTAGACCTCTTCTACGAAAACCGGGACAATATCCTTGTACAACGGCAAATAGTCCCGGATTATGTCGGGTTCGTCACTACGCCCTGGGGCAATGTCGGAAAAACCGAAAATAAAGGAATAGACGGGATGCTTGAGTTCAGAAACCAAACAGCCAAAGGGTTCTATTATTCGTTCAGAAGTAATTTTACGTTTGCCCGTAACAAGATACTCGACAACGACCAGCCCGTACCTTTATGGGATTATCAGTCGAGGGTAGGACATCGGATCGGCCAGCAGTTTGTGCTGAATACGATTGGTATATTTCAAAGCGAGGAAGAAATAGCCAGCAGTCCCAAGCAGACTTTTATGGATGTAGTACGTCCGGGCGACCTCAAATACGAAGACCGCAATGGGGACGGCGTTATTGACAGCTACGACTCGTATGCCATTGGTTACTCCGATATTCCTGAAATGATGTTTGGCTTTGGCGGTACAATCGCATGGAAGGGGTTTGACTTTACGATTTTTTTCACAGGCGTTGCTAATCGTACCAATATAATAACCGGAGCGGGGATACAGCCCTTTAGCCTCGAATATCCCAGTTATAACATCTACAGGGAATACTATGATAAACGTTGGATACCTGGCGCTGCCGATAACAGCTCAGCAAAATATCCGGCGGCTATAGCAGGTCAAAATCCGAATAGCCAACAGAGCTCGACGACCTGGCAGTTCAACGGCACATATCTGAAGTTGCAAAACGCCGAAATAGGTTATACCCTTCCTGCAGATCTCACAAAAAAGGTGCACATCTCGAAGGCGAGGTTCTTCGCTAATGGTACGCACCTGTATATATGGGACTATATGAAGTTTGTTGATCCGGAAGTGTCCGGACACGGGGTCTATCCCAAACAACGAATCATAAATGTAGGTTTACAAGTTGATTTTTAACAGTTTAAATTTGAAATACAATGAAAAGATATAGTAGTTTTTTAGTGTTGGCGGTTATTTTGCTTTTAACTTTTTCGTGCGATTATTTAGACAAGCAGCCAACAGGCGATATGACGCTTACAGAAGTCTTTGCCGATAGAGATTATACCAACAGATTCCTCAATAATATCTATTATGATTTGCCTTGGGAAATACGGTGGCAAGACGACGGCACCCGCTATCGCGCGACGTGGACGGTAGCCTGCGACGAGATGGAATGTGCATACGGCGGCACCTATGGTCATCTGATGAACGACGGCGGATGGAACCCGACGAATATATACAGACTATACACCTGGATCACAGAGTATAGAACCATACGCAAATGTAATATCTTCCTTGACCGTGTCGGTGAAACGCCGATGGAAGAAGCCGAGCGGGATAGGTGGATCGGCGAGGTCTATTTTCTCCGCGCTTTTAATAAGTTTTTGCTATTCAGAGCCTATGGGCCTATCGTTATTATCAATAAAGCCTTGGAAACCGACGAGGACCTGTTGGCTTTTAAACGCTCACCGGTACCGGAAGTCGTTGACGATATCCTGGCCGACTGTGATGAGGCTATCAAACGCCTGCCGAATACGGCTACCGGTATTATGCTGGGAAGGGCTACGGCTACTGCCGCCTTAGCATTGAAAGCAAGAACATTGCTGTATTTTGCCAGTCCGCTGTGGAACGGCAATACCGATTACGCCAATTTTACAGGTCTTGACGGGGAAGCGCTGGTACCGCAGGGCTACGATGCAAGTCGCTGGCAGCGTGCTGCCGACATGAACCTTCAACTCATCAATCTGGCGCAGGCCAATGATATTAATTTATATCGCAGCGACACCAACGACCCGTTGCTGAATTTCGCCAATATATGGCAGGTACATCATAATACCGAATGGATTTTCTTTACTTCCTGGACCGACCAGCACCACAACAGGTGCGCCGACCCGATAAGTATCTCCGGTTATTCCATATTGAACCCTACACAAAACTTAGTTGACGCTTTTCAGATGGCTGACGGTTCGGACGCTATAACCGGATATGCCGCAGACGGACTGTCGCCAATCATCAATCCGGCTTCAGGATATACGGAGACAGGTTTTACTGCCGAAGCCCATCCTAAGGGGTATTATCCTGCAGGCGTACATAACATGTACGTCAACCGCGAACCGCGTTTCTATGCAAGCATCAGTTTTGCACGTCAAATATGGAAACCCGATATTACGGTGAACAACAGAATCGAATTGGAGTTCTGGTATACCGGACGCGACGGAAGACGTGCGGCCGGCTCGGACTATTGCAAGACGGGGTATCTGATGAAGAAAGTGAACGACCATCAATGGCGGCTGGCGCAGTATGGAAATATTGAAAGACCGCAAAAATGGGTGTTCTTCCGTCTTGGCGAGTTTTATCTGAATTATGCCGAAGCGCTGAACGAAGCGCAAGGACCTGTGGCCGACGTCTATACGTATGTGAATGCCATACGTGACAGAGCAGGACTGCCGGGCCTCCCCGCCGGTTTGAGCAAGGATGAGATGCGTGAAAAAATTATACACGAGCGCCGGATCGAATTAGCCTTCGAGAATCATCGCTTCTTCGACGTTAGAAGGTGGAAAATAGCGCCGGTAACAGACAACATCCCGGCTTACGGATTAGACATCATGGCAGGCGAAACCAGAGATGATGAGGCCTTCTACCAACGGGTTAGAATTGAAAGCCGTGTGTTCGACGCTCCAAAACATTATTTAATTCCATTAAGTACATCCGAGTTCGACAAGGTACGCACAGCCATGGTACAGAACCCCGGCTGGCCCGGCGCCGCCGATGCCATCGATGACGATTAATGTACTACCCTTCCTTTGAAGAAGGGCAGGAGGATGTTTCCTTTTCATAACTCCCCTCCTGCCCTCTTCAAAGCCGGAAGCCGACTTTTCGACATCGCTAAAAAAACGGACAGAAGATGAAAAACAGTAGTTTGTTACTGAATGTAATAACGGTATTTTTTTTGCATACCGTTTGTTTGTTTGCGCAAACAAACGCTTCGGTCATGCAACAGAGTACTCCTACCGGTGCGCCTGCAATGAATACGGTAGCCGGTTTTTTTGACCGGTTACCGTTATTGCCACAGGGCGGCGTTCAATGCGGCCAGTTTTCGAGCCACAGCCCCCATCAGCGTAACGGCGATTCGGGACATTTCCTGTACAGAGACGAGCAGGGGGATGCGGTGATTTTTGATGTGTCAGGGCCGGGATGTATTACTAATATATGGGGAACATCGCTCGACCCCGAAGGTATCCTGATGTTTTATTTCGACGGAGAGGATACGCCACGTTATTCGGTACGTATCATTGACTTCTACAAAGGTGATTATCCTGATTTCCCGGCGCCTTTCCTTTCGTACGAACGACGGGGTTATTACCTCGAAGAATCATACGCCGGAAATAGCTTCCTGCCGATCACCTTCACCAAATCACTGCGTATCAGCATGAAAGGGAAACCGACATTTTACCATATCCTGTACGAGAAATACCCGTTTAACACGCCGGTAGAGGATGGAACCAAACGAAAGGAGTTCATCCGCGATGCCATCAACCTTTCAGGAAAAAACCCATGGGCAGGGGCCTCTTTGAAAATACATTCGGCTGAGACGACCGAACTGGCGCCCATGCAGTCAATTGACCTGCTTAAACTTTCAGGCGTCGGCGCTGTGCGTACCATAGAAATCGAAATGGACGCCCGGAAAGAACTGTTGCGCGACCTGCGATTAATGATGATATGGGACGATGAAACAATGGAAAAACAGCAAATCGGCAAAACGGAAACTTTATCTCGCAATGGCGACAAAACTGTCCCCGTCTATGAAAAAAATGAATTGAGCCGTCAATATCATGTAAACGCGCCCATAGGCTTTTTCTTCGGATCGCCGCACCAACCACTCGAATTGACATCGCTACCGCTCGCTATCACTAAATTAGAGGGTGGACGTATCAGGTTATCCTGCTTTTTCACCATGCCCTATTGGAGAAATGCGCGGATAACCGTCTTCAACAAGTCGAACCAACCGGCAGGCCGCGTCACGGCGACAGTCACAACGACCGGTAAGGTCTATCCGCGGGAGAGCGCCGGCTATTTCGTCACGCATTTCAGGGAAGGGATGACCGAGTATGGCCGCGACTGGGTTTTTGCCGATGTGCAAGGCACGGGATGGTTTCTCGGCGTGGTGCAGTCGTGCCGCTTGGAACACTATTGCGAAGGAAACGAACATTTTTATATGGATGGCAACCGGACGCCGCAAATCAACGGAACGGGCACCGAAGACTACTACTTAGGGTGTTTCTGGCCTAACATGGCTTTTAACACGCCATTTGCAGGATGCGTGAACGATGTGCGGATAGAAGGCGGCGGCGACCCGAAAAGGTTTTTTGTCTGCCTGCCAACCGACTATACCACAGCCGCCGTCTATTACCGTTTCCATTTGGATATGCCCCTGCCGTTCTACAGCTCGATGAACGCACATATACAGCACGGGGCTGAGAGTCAGATCGAATCGGAATATGCCAGCTTAGCCTATTTATATGTCAGGCGGACGCCTGCTTTACAACAAACCGATTACCTTGATACGACCAATCCGGCCAGCAGGAAAATGCACGATTATGCTTCTACGGGCGATGTTGAATACAGATCGCTTGCTGCGTCATACGAGGGCGGCGACCTCTATACCCTCATCCGCGATGCAGGCGTCTATCACCGCAAAGGCGATGTATCCTTTCGCGTCGCTATCAACCAGACTAACCGCGGCGTACGAATACGTCGAAGAATGGACCAAGCCGTACCGCAGCAGAAAGCTGAGGTATATGTCGACGGCGTCTTTGCCGGAACATGGTACGACGCGCACTCAAACGATGTCTTGCGCTGGTACGATTCCGAGTTTAATATCCACCCCGATCTGACGCGGGGCAAAGAATCTATTGAGGTAAAATTACTGTTTGACAGTCGCGAAGATTTCAGTTTTACCGGTTTTGAATATATCATTTTATGTCATACGCCAACTACAGCTTCAGGACAGCTGCCGCAACGCTGGAAGCTGCTTTCAGCGCCTGATACGACAGGAATATGGGTGCAGCCGACACAGGGACAACCGGCCCTGCCGGTATGGGGTCATGCCAAAGGAATGACTGTCGGGCTGGCGCCGTTACCAGGGCCAAGGGGACTGATCCGCATTTACACGCCCTACCTTGGACTTGAAACAACCGACGTAATGAATTTTATCGCATTGGAGCCTATTCCCAAAGGTAGCTTACAACGTGGTTTTTCCGAACTTGAAATGAGTTCGCTCGATGAAGGGCGAAGGGGTAAACGCTTCTGGAGCGCTAACGATAACCTGTCTGTATCACCCTTAAGCGAAGATTATCCGGCAAGAGGCGTTATTGAAAAAATCAATAACGAAGAAACATTATCGGTATATGTTTTCTCCGAGCCTTTCGACAACGGCGCGAAAGTATATGTGCGCCTTCGTTTCTATGAATCACGACCCTACGAGATAGAAATAACGACCTGCACATACGATGATTCGGTTGACTTGGATTATTTCATCCCCACCGCAACGATGGGCAATAAACCGCGATTGAGAACGCTCTACCTGAAAAACGGACAAAAAACATCGCTTGCCGTCTGGCCCGATTACCGGGACATTCATTTTACGCCACATGAAATAATACCCGCGAACGAGATGATACAAGGCAAAAAAGGCAGCGTTTTTTTCATAGCGGCGCCCAATGAAAAGGATTATAAACAAACCGTCTATACGCCGGAAACAACGGCTAACTGGCGGTTCAAAGGCGTTTTCGCCACGCAATACTGGATAAAGGAACAACCGGACGCCGCCCTTCAGGGGTTAGTGAACGGACGATTTACTTATTGGGCCGGTCAAGCCCCAATACCCGGCGGTATAGCATACGAAAATTTTGAACTGAAAGAACCGTTTACAAACGGTTCCTGTTTTGTTTTCGGCATCACACCCGCCGAGCCTGATACATTGATCAATCAACTGAAAAAGAGAAAATGAAATCTTAATATTTTTTTCGTATGAAACAGTCATGTTATTTTAATCACACCCAAGCGTTTATGAAAAAACCCTTAATTCATAATTCATAATTTATAATTCATAATTCTTTTACGTATGAAACAAACATTCATTAATCTAACATTCTTACTTTTATCCCTACCGGCTTTCGGACAGGATATTTTTACCGACGAGCGGGACGGCCGCATATATCAATTTGTGACGATAGGCGAACAAACGTGGATGGCCGAAAACTTAGCCTACCTCCCGCAGGTTGACAGGGTAGAAGAAGCGCAATTTGAAGCGGAGCGTTTTTGGGTGTACGGATTTATGGGACGGGATGTGAACGAAGCCCGCCAATCGGAAATGTACAAGACCTACGGAGCGCTCTACAATTGGTTGGCGGCTTGTAACAGTTGTCCGAAAGGCTGGCGGCTGCCGACCGACACCGACTGGCAGGAATTGGAAATGCGGCTCGGTATGTCGCGCGACGAGGCTAACAGACGTCTGTGGAGAGCATCGGGTGAAACAGGGAAAAAACTGATGTCGAAAGAGGGCTGGTTCAAAAATTTCGGCACCGACGAAACGGGGTTCAAAGCGCTGCCGGGCGGTATAAGAGGGTTAAACGGATTTGAAGCCGCCGGTTATGGCGCGTACTTCTGGACGGCTTCGCCTACGAATGGCGATAACGGCTTACGACGGGGATTGCTTTTCTCCGAAACAGGGATAAACCGGACAGAAGACCGACGTTACATAGGCAATTCGGTGCGCTGTATTAAAATCAAATAACCCAATCATCATGAAGTCAAAACATCATTTTGTTAAAATCTGCACCGTCCACGTTATAACAAGCGCGTTGTTAGTCCTTTCTTGCCCCGTTTTTTCACAGGGTAAAACACTAAGGCCTCTTTTTGAGCAATATAATATTACGGTAAAAGACCAGGGAGAACGCCCCTGCTGCTCTATTTTTACACTTGTCGGACTGATTGAGTTCGAGAGGGCGAACCTTTTAAACGACACCACACCGCTGTCGGTAGAGTATCTTAACTGGGCAGCCGACATGGAGGAGGGAGTGCGACATGATGGCTCGTTCTTTCATTTCGCCATCGACGGCATGAGCCGTTACGGGATTTGCAGCGACGACTATATGCCTTATGCTACGCGCTTCACAGACAAGGTGGAACCCTCGGAAGCTGCTAAAAAAGAAGCCGAAGGACGAAAAACAGGCAAACAGGTATGGATCAAGGCCTGGAACCCCAAAAATGGCGTTACTACCGCTCAGTTAAAACAGATACAGGAACAATTGGACAACAATCATCCGGTAGCTATCGGCTTTCGCTGGCCTAAAAAAGAAGTGCAGAACAAGTATCTGGAAGGAGGAGAGTTAGTGGTGGTAACTGAAGCGGAAGTATTCGACGGACATAGCGTGCTGATAGTAGGATACCAAACAGACGCGGCAAAGCCCGGCGGAGGATACCTTATCTTTAAAAATTCGCACGGCGAATCATTCGGGGATAAGGGTTACGGACGTATCCCCTACGCTTATGCCAGGCGCTACGCCAATGATGTAATGGCTCTGCATTTAACGGACTTCTAAGAGAAGTAAAAAGCTGTAGACAGTTAACATCCCCCTCAAAAAACCGCAAAACGCGAATGTGTATTTACGAAAAACGCCCGAATAATTGCAATAAATGCAACCAACACTCCAATGAATGATGAAAAATTTAACTAAAAAAATTTGTTTTTGAATAAATGGTTGTTTATCTTTGCGGTTTTAATTTTAAAAAATTTTTATCATGAGAGCAACATTTTTTGTATTGGGTATTTTGGCGTGTTCGTCGGTTTTTGCACAAAACTTTGAACGACCATTCTTGGATAACGACCCTGAACGTGTTGGCGACGTGAAAATCATTTCGACAAACATGGAGGTCGTTGGCGACGAAATCTACAAATCATTCGAGGTCGAATGTTTGCAGGACGGGTCGTATTTTTTAGATGCGTGGATATGTATCCCCGTCATCAAGGGAAAATACGCTGAATATAAAATTGCCGTCAACGGCAATTTGCAGGAATCTACTCTTAAACCACAGGAGGCAAGCTGGCAAAGTCTGGCATTGACCGATACCAAAAGGTCGGCTGCAACCCTCAAGCTGAAAAAGGGGATAAACAAAGTATCGGTGATAGGCGATGCGCCTATGGTTCCTGCCGTTGAATTTATCAAACTCTCGTTGAATCCTGCAAAAGCCGGTATATCGGACAAGGCCTACAGAGAGTTTTTTGAGAAAGTTCAGTCAAACCGACTGGATGAAGTAGTTCCACAGAGCGGTGTACAATCGGCTCCTATCGGTGACGACCAGGATATCGTCCATCCACTTCGAGGGATGTATGGACAAATTTATGATTACAGTATTTATGTAATACAGATCACTATTGGACGTAAAAGTAGTTCACAAAAAATTAGCATATAGAAAAAGTATTATCAAAAATTATAATTAGTAATAAATTCAAACACAATAGATTATGAAAAAAAATATAGCTTTTTATTCAATCATTTTTTTATTTGCTATATCAGGTTGCTACCATGATGAGGCTGATTTTCAAGTAGAACAACCGGTACCTCCACCGATACCTCCAAGTCAATTTAAAGCGTTTCAAGAAATATATTATAACGATTCGGAATTGGAACAAATAGCGACATTAGTAGAACTTGTACCTGAATTTCTGATAAACGGTTTTTGGGAGAAATATATTGAATGGATGGAGGCCAGTTTAGATCTTAGACACAGTTTCGCTTACAGTAGGGCATATTGCGCTGAATATGATGTTTTGCTGCTTTATTGCATAGAATATGGTAAAGCATCTTGGCCCCTCGTCCTTGATTTAGTTGCTAAAGGGGATCATTGTGTTTGCAGTTTATTGCGAGATTTAATTGCAGATGGAAAAAGAGGACATTTAACTGAAATATATGAATCATTAGTACAACCTGGAGTAGATTTTCCAACCTTAACCTCTGCCATGGTAGTTTATTGTAGAAAAATACTTGTAGATGAATATGACAATATAGTAAAAGCTATTCAGGCTATTTCTATTCCTGAAACTGAAGCAACAGAACCGAATGTCGTTTCGATCAGTATTCAGGAGATTTCTATTAAACTGCAGTCTGAAAAGGATGAAACGGCTTTTGTAAAGATTTATAACTTATTCGGTGGAATTGAATATGAATCATCATATTTTGTTCCAAAAGGAGAGCAAACAATTGTCGTCAATGCTTCCGGTTTACGAAAAGGAAGCGTCTATGTAATTCAAACCCTTATTGGGGGTAAAACAACATCTCAAAAAATAAAATTTTAAAAAATCATACCGGAGGAGGTCATTAATAACCTCCTCCGGTCATAATTAACAGTATAATTAACAATATATTAACAACAACAATTATGAAAACAAAATTATTTTTATTATTAGTAATAGGGTTCATTTTATCCCTGTTTTCATGCAAGAGCGACCTCGATATGCCTAATAATAACTCAACGGCTGCAGATACTGAAAACGAGGCAATAGCAATTCCAAGGACAAATACTGATCTACCCACAGATAACGGTTCTGAAAAGTCATTTTATGATTCGGATGTTTTCTACCCATTCTTATGGGGTTTTGATTGGTGTCAACATTACGATTATATTGAAGAACTTTACAAGTCCAACGTGGGGTCGCTGAAGAAGAATAAATATCCGAATCTTTACCCATGTAACCCTTCGAATGGAGAACAGGAGTTTCCGCCTTTTGAATTTTCTCCTACTTTAAAATTAGTCTTTACCTGTTCCTATGTTGATCCGTCTGGTGTATCTCTTCCTTTGGATATAACCTTTAGTGGAGATGATATTAAATCTTTTGATATAACCCTTTATGAATTAATTTTTTCAGATTTATTAGTTAAAAATATTACTCCAAATACTTATTATAATAGATTGAATATATATTACGATGAGAAACCGATATTGGAGAATATTAGACTTACATGTGGTATATCGAGCGTTCCAAATTCAGATCTGTCATTATTTTTCAAGATGTATTATCCTGTTGGTTATTCGAATTGTGGACTAGAACCCGAATATGGTTATTATAGATATTTCTTATTAGATGGACATCCTATACTTTTTGGTGAACAGGATGAATTCTGGTATGGTGAAAGGTATAAAAGCGCACAAAAGCGTAGACCCGGATGGGATATATTCATACAGTATTTGTACGCAGCCGGTAAAATAGTAACAGAAAATGACGTTGTTCAGCCCCCTTTTCAACACCCTTAATTAACTACTATTAACAACAACAATTATGAAGACAAAAATCTTTTTGATAACAGTAACAGGGTTCATTTTATCCCTGTTCTCGTGCAATAGCGCCCAGGAGGCGAATGATGGCACAGACACATCTATTGTACCAAATAACGAGTCAATTGCAATTCCGCGGATTGAAAAAGAACCGGAATTTGAAGTGATTTTGAATGTTTCAAATGACTGGCCATGGAAATGGCGTTATACGGATGAGGAATTAGTACAAATAACACTATTATCCGCATTGGTGCCTGATGAGATAAAGGCTGATTTTGATAAAAAATATCTTGAATGGACAAAGACATGGAGCAGACCTGATATTGCAATATCCAGTGTTCCCCGCGCTTATGCCCTATCGGATGAATATAAAGCATTGCTAAATTATTGTGAGAGTTTTGGAAAAGCAATATGGCCATTATTATTCGAAAAATCAGCGACAGGGACGTTTGAGGAAGGAATACAGTTTTCTTCAAATCTTTTGGAAGATTTGACTTTTTCACAATACACGGATTTGTTTGAGTATATTCGATCGTTTTTTGGCAGTCAACCCGATCCGGTTTCAGCAAGTATCTCCAACTCCTTTTGTTGTCATATAGTTTATTCCCGGAATTTGTTGAAATTAGAGTACGACAATATCCTGCAATCCATACTGGAAAATTTTCAATGATTGATGAAAAATTTAACTAAAAAAATATGCTTTTGAATAAATAGTCGCTTATCTTTGCGTTTTTGAATTTTAAAATTTTTATCATGAGAGCAACATTTTTTGTGTTGGGTATTTTGGCGTGTTCGTCGGTTTTTGCGCAAAACTTTGAACGACCATTCTTGGATAACGACCCTGAACGTGTTGGGGACGTAAAAGTATTTCACAAAAAATTAGCATTTAGAAAAATTATTATCAAAAATAATTAATTCAAACACAATAGATTATGAAAAAAAATATAGCTTATTGTTTAACTGTCATTCTTTTAACTATTTCCGGGTGCTACCATGATGAGGCAGATACTCAAGTAGAACGACCGACACCTCCACCGATACCTCCAAGACATTTTAAAGCGTTTCAAGCTATAAATTTTACCGATTCGGAATTGGAACAAATAGCGACATTAGTAGAACTTGTACCTGAATTTTTGAAAACAGGTTTTAATGATAAATATCAAAAATGGACGGAATTCTGTGCAAGTCCTGAAGTTGGTTTCCATACTTTTGTTTCCGGTTATGCTTATGGTGAAGAATATGCTGATCTGCTGAAATATTGCAAACCGTTTGATAAAGCAGTTTGGCCATTGTTGTTTGAACATGTGGTTAATAAGAATCGTTTAATTTCCAATTTATTGAGAGAATTAACCGCCGATGGAATTCCTGGATTTCTGCTTGAAACGGTACAGTCTTTACAAGAACCTGGCATGGATTATCCGGACACACATTCTGTCAGGGTAGTCTTTTGTAAAAAATTACTTGTCGATGAATATGACAACATAATAAAAGCTATTCAGGCTATTTCTAACCCTTAAACACAATAGATTAGATTCAGCAACCATCTGTCCCAAATATAGGGAGGAATTGAAACCCCTCCTGTTTTTATTAATGCAGCGGCAAGGATGCCGCTGATACTCTTTTTTTCTTCTAATGGTTTGGGATGAAAGTTGAAAAAATCCGTTTTGATTTCTTCAAACTTTTTTTTACCTTTGTCCCGTTGTTTTTCCCTCTTTTTCCTCCCATAATGAGGTTCTATGAGTGTGAGACATTGGTAATTGATAAAAAACGTGAAAATTATACAATAGCTTAACTTTAAAAATTATCTTACAAATGAAAAAAATCACAATCATCACCGCTATTTTCTGGCTGACCCTTCATTACAATTATAGCCAGGAAACAATTACAACAGCTACCCTATTGAGTGAAATGATCGACCTGGAACGTTTGGCAAGTCAATCACCAAGTAACTACCGGACATTACAGTTCACCTCCTACGACCGCCGGAGTATACATCCCGACAGGCCCTTCTGGTTCGCAAATTCCGATGGCTTCGGAGGCGAGCCGATTCCCGGTTTTGAGAAAGTTCTCAAACAACCCGGTGAGGACGGCATCGGTGAATATCTAATTTGCGACGTGACAGGGCCGGGAGCTATTGTCAAGTTGTGGTCGGCGCGCATTTCGGGAAAAGTCAAACTGTTGATTGACGGTAAGGAGGTCTTCAATGGGGATGCCCCGAAGCTGTTTTGGGATTTCCCGAATCAATTCGTGACTGATCCGATACCGATACCCTTAGCCGGCTCTTTCCGCCAATACGACGCCCTCTATTTCCCGATCCCTTTTGCCAAAAGTTGCCGCATTGAATGGACAGGACGTATTAGTGAAATCCATTTTTATTATGTAAATATCAGATCGTATGATAAAAACGTCAAAGTCACTTCTTTCCGTCCGGATGATATAAAACTTTACCGCCCCGATATCGAAAGAATAAAAGAAACATTACGTATTCCCTCCATGTCATTGACGGTGCAAGGCGTAAAAAATGAACGAACATTGACAGTCCCCGTGGGCTCAAAGGCCGAATTGATGCAAATAGAAGGTTCAAAAGCCATCCGCGAACTAAGTATCAAGGTAAATACCGATAACCTGGATGTAATATTAAGACAGACAGTTTTGCGTATTTTCTTTGATGGAGCCTCAAAACCGCAGGTTGAATCGCCTGTCGGCGATTTCTTCGGCGCAGCGCCGGGCGTGAATCCATACGTGTCATTACCTTTTTCGGTAAGAAATGACGGTACGATGGTGTGCCGTTTTGTTATGCCATTCAAGGAAAAAGCTGTCTTGCAGATTGAAAATCAATCGAAACTACCCGTCACACTAACAGCATCAACCATAACAGGCGACTTTGCATGGAACGACAACACCTCGTATTATTTCCGGGCGCGCTGGCGGATAACACACGGATTATCAACTGATACCGGTATGGATGTGCCCTATCTTTTTGCCATGGGCGAAGGACGGGTCGTCGGCGCTGCCTGTTACCTGATGAATCCGAGTAATGTACCTACTGCCGGAGGCAACTGGTGGGGCGAAGGCGATGAGAAAATATATGTGGATAATCAAAAATTTCCCGCTTTCTTCGGAACCGGCAGTGAGGACTATTTCAACTATTCATGGTCGAGCGACGCCATATTCTTTTATCCCTATTGTGGGCAACCGCGTAATGACGGCCCTGCCACACGCGGCTTCGTCACTAATTATCGCTGGCATATCTTCGATGACATCCCGTTTAAAAATAGCCTCTCTTTTAATTTGGAACTACTTACACATGGGAAAGTGGACGGGTTCGTATACGGACGCATGGTTTACCTCTATGCTAAACCGGGACTGATAGACGACCATTTTACCGTTACGCGCGATGACACACGCGAGATAGAAGTCCCGCAATGGAACCCCGTCGCCTCCGGTGGCGCGATAGGCTACGGCTTTCTGGGCGCTGAATATCACCTTCGGGACTGGAAAGACGTTACCATTCAATATGGTCATCAATGGGCAGAAGGAAAATTGATGGTGTGGACACCATCCAAACAGGGTGAAAAAATCAATTTTGTCATTCGTCGCAAAGCCGCTGTACGCGAAAATATGCAAATATCTTTCGGTCGTATGCCTGAGGGCGGTACAATCAAATTATATGTGAACGATCAGTTAGTCAAAATAAGAAGCGGCAGACAACCCGAAGAACAAACCGACCTGAACGAACTCGGACGGTTATTGAACCGGACGTATGCTACCGAAGACATTGACTTTAAGGAAGGCGATAACAGGATCACCCTTGAAAATGTCTCACCTGACGGCGTAAAGGTCAATATAGGCGTAGATCTGTTCTGGCTAAGATACTAATTTAATTGAGAATTGAGAATTGAGAATTAAGAATTAAGCGTTTATGAAAAAAAATTTCATTGTTCATTGTTCATTGTTCATTGTTCATTTAGCTGTTGCGCTTTCCAGCGTTTCCTGCCAACAACAACCCGAATCCGTCTTAGGAGGCGGGATACTGTCCGACCTGATCAAACCGATAGACGGCAGAAGCCAACGCGCCACGTCAACACGTATAGATGAACTGACCGGCAAACCTTTAGACCATAATGCCGACAACTACCGCGTGCTGGCTGGTCGGACACATGTAGTATTGGACGCGAAAGGACCCGGCGTAGTAACACACATGTGGTTTACTTTCTTGGATAAAACACGGCATCCATGGGCCGTTAACGGTTCGGCTACGCATCAGGAGATGTTGATACGCGTATATTACGACGGGAGCGAGACGCCGGATATTGAAGTCCCCTTCGGCGATTTCTTTGCTAACTGCTTTGGAGAAAGGAGCGAAGTGATAAGTATGCCCATCGTCGTGGAGGACGCCGATTCATATAATTCGTTCTGGCCAATGCCTTTCCGGGAATCTATCCGTATCGAAATAGCGAACCAAAGTAAAACAAAAAATGTAAATTTGCTTTACTATAATATTGATTGGATAAAGAAACCGTCCCTGCCTAAGAACACACCCTATTTTTATGCCAGCTACCGTCAGGAATATCCGCAGAAAAACGGCGATGATTATCTTATTCTTGAGACACAGGGGAAAGGCCATTATGTAGGTACCGTCTTTTGCGTGCGGACGCGCAGCCCGCAATGGTTCGGCGAAGGTGATGAAAAGATTTATATCGACGGCGAGGAGGAACCGTCGATCTGGGGAACAGGCACCGAAGATTATTTCCTGTCGGCCTGGGGCCTTAAAAGCGAGGTGACGACGCCTTTCTTCGGTACAGTGTTCTTCGACCATGGTATGTTGGGAGGAAGGACGTCGGCTTATCGCTGGCATATTCCCGACCCGATAGTGTTTGAGAAGAGTATTCGGGTAACGATAGAACATGGCGGATGGATTTCGGCCGACGAGACAAAAGAACGACGCACACATAGCTGGGAAGAACGCGAAGACGACGTCTCAACCGTTGCGTTCTGGTATCAAACAGGCAAACCGGCCTATAAAGGGCCTGTCCCACCAGCCGAAGAACGTATCCTGCCTGTTATCGATTTGATATTCCCTGCATCTGTCGCTATCGAGAATGGAGGATGCAAGGGCGGAAACGGATTTATACAGACGAATCTGGACCATTACATGGATGGACAACTGACCTTCAGACCCAACACAGCGAATGCTTCTGTCGAAATCCCTTTTACAGTCACAAAAAAAGAACCCCGCCGCCTGATGCTTAGCATGACACAGGCGCCTGACTATGGCATCTGGCAGGCATACCTGAACGACATCGCTTTAGGAGCGCCTATCGACCTGTACAACGAGCAAAGAAAACCTTACGAAGCGCATCTGTTAGATTTCTGGCCCGAACCGGACAACTATAAACTTACCCTGAAACTGTTGGGAAAAAACCGCAACTCGACGGGAGAGACACTTGGCCTCGAAGCAGTACGGCTGCGTGAACGTCGTCCGCGAGTGACAGGGTTTGCTTTTGATATAAACAACGACTGGAAAAAAAATCCCAAGTTATACGATTAAACATATTATTTTTAAAAGATCATGAAATATTTTGTACTTTTTATCAGTAGTTTAGTTTGCAGTATGATATGGTTCGTACCGCAAGGAAAAGCCCAATCCGTACAGCCCCCCCGTTTGTTTGATGGGCCACTGGGACATTTAACACACTTGCAATCAGGCCGTGCAGGCAGGAGCTCGTCAGCCGACCCGCTTCGTTCCAGCAACCGTGATATGCGCCAGATACAACCGGGCGGCAAATTAGTGCTGGCCGATATCCAGGGAGCCGGTAGTATACGGCATATATGGATGACGTTCCCCGAACCGGCGCCAAGCTGGTTGGGAAGAAATGGTTGCGCCAACCATAGCGAATTGGTTATTCGTATGTTCTGGGATGGAGCAACACAACCGGCTGTAGAATCGCCTGTCGGAGATTTTTTTGCGGCAGGGTTCGGACAGCGGGCAGCTATCAACTCCATGCCGGTGATGGTAGAAGGAGGCGACGCCTATAACTGTTTCTGGCTGATGCCTTTCTATCAATCCGCACGGATAGAGATCGAAAACCAGTCGGAAAAACCTTCAGGGTCGTTTTACTTTCAAGTAGATTACGCATTAGAAGACGCCCTTCCCCCAAAGACGCCCTATTTTTGCGCCCAATATCGTCAGGAATTTCCGGTAGCCTCCGGCCGCGATTATCTTATCTTAGACGCTGAAGGAGAAGGACATTACGTGGGAACAGTGCTTAGTGGACGCGCCCGTAGCCCGATGTGGTTTGGCGAAGGAGATGAAAAATTCTATGTGGACGGCGATAAGAAACCGACCATTCAAGGCACCGGCACCGAAGACTATGCCCTGAACGCCTGGGGCATGGGCACAGGATGTTATCCGTATTTCGGCGTATCTATCTTAGAGGGTGAATGGGACATGGTAGGATGGAAAACAACCATTTACCGCTGGCATATCCTCGACCCTGTTCCTTTTCGCAAATCACTGCGCTTTGAAATAGAAGATACGGGATGGATGTCGGAAGATGAATTAGCCGAAGGAACAGCGCCGGGACATGTGGAACGAAATGACGACTTTTCAACAGTCGCATTTTGGTATCAGTTAGGACAGCCTAAACGCTTTACAACCCTTCCACCGGCTAACGAACGAGCGCTGCCCGACCTCGACTGGGTCATCGAGGGAAAAGACATGTTACCGCAGGCTACCTCGTCGCAGGAAAAAAACATGCAACTGCAAAAAGGCTACTACTGGACGGGCGACGGACAGATATTCATCAATAATACCGGCGACAACGACGGTAAAGGGTACTGGGCCGAATTTGTCTTCGATGTAACAAAAGAGGATTATCGCCAACTAACACTGCGTATGACCAAATCGTATGATTACGGTATCTACCGGATACTGCTTGATGGAAAAACGGTACGCGACTTTTACGATTTTTATAATGATGAGGTGAAAATCGTCGAACTGAACCTGGGGCATCAGACCCTGCCTGCCGGATTACATACCCTGCGCTTTGAATGTATAGGAAAACGCTCGGAATCACGAGGCTCCAAACTTGGATTCGATTCGGTAAGACTGAGGGAAAGGTGGAAGGTGAAAAGAGAAGCGCCTAAAGATGACTTGTATTGACACCAAAATATATAAAATTGACATCATGAATACAAGAAGAACATTTTTAAAAAACAGCGGTATGATGGCTGCCGCGTTGGGATTGTCCAATCTTTTTACTGAAAAGCTGACAGCAGCGCCGTCAATGCAAAAGAAATCAGCCCCAAGCGACAGGGTTAACTTAGGCGTTATTGGCCTCGGCATGGGATGCAGCGACCTGAGAGGCGCACTGACAAATAATTGGGCGCACTGTATCGCCATGTGCGACGTAGACCAAACACGGCGGAACAGCCAAGTCGCAACGTTCAGGAAAGATTTCCCCGAACAGACAAAACAGCTTCAGGAGTACGGCGATTTCCGTAAGTTGTTGGAAAACAAGGATATTGACGGAGTAATTATTGCTGTGCCCGACCATTGGCACGCTTATATTTTTCATGAAGCCCTACAAGCGGGAAAAGCAGCCTACACAGAGAAACCGATTGCCAATTCAATAGCCGAATGTATCCCTGCACATGCTACAAACTGGCTTGAGTGTATTCGCACCAACAACATACAAACCGTCAGCCCTTTGGAAAAAGGAGTGTTTGCCACAATATTAGCGCACTCAGCCAATATCTCATTCCGCACCGGCACAAAAGTGACCTACGACGCCAAGACGCAAAAGTTTGTCAATAATACCGCTGCAGATGCTTATCTGAAGCCAACTTATCGCAAACCGTGGGACAGTATTTGGAACTAACTGTAAAATATAATAAATCATCATGGAAAGACGTAATTTTCTTAAAACGATAGGGTTAGGCGCTATGGCAACGACCGTTGGCGCTGAATGGCTCTCAGCAAGGACTACCCTGATCCCTGTTGCACATCATTCTCGCGTAGGCGGGAATACCGCAACCGTTGGCGCTGAATGGCTCACAACAGGCACAGCGCCGACAGAACAACTGCCGACCATCGGACTGATAACCGGTAGCGGAGGCAACTGGCATAACGACGGCTTCAGAGAGGGGCTAAAAAAGATTGCCGAATGGGGCTACAAAGACATGGAGTTTGGAGGCTCACCCGGGAAAATGCAAAATGACGAACTGCTACCGTTCCTTAAATCGTTAGGATTGAGACCCGTAATTGGCTCCGCAGCAATGGCTATCCTTATAGACGAAGAGAAACTTAAAGTCACTATCAAGAGCGCCCAGGAGCAGGGGAAAGAATACCTCGCCTGTTATTGGCCATGGCTGACCGACGGGCTGGGCAAAAAAATCGACCACTGGAAAGAAGCCGCCGACAACCTTAACAAAGGCGCTGCCGTATGTAAAAAGGAAGGTATCACACTGATATACCACAATCACGACATGGAGTTCTATCCCGTTGAAGGACAGATGCCCTTCGACGTGCTGATGTCACGTTTAGACCCGACGGTCGGTATAGAATTAGACCTGTACTGGATCACTAAGGGCGGACAGTCGGCAGTGGAATATCTGAAAAAATATCCGGGCAGATACCCTGTGTTGCATGTAAAAGACATGCCTGCCGCCGTGAAGTGCGGCGAAGGCCTCACCGACTTCGGTAAACTGACAGAGCAGGATTTTGCCGCTATCGGAAGTGGCGTCATCAACTTCGCCGATATATTCAAACTTAATGGGACATCCGGAGCAAAGCATTTCATCGTTGAGAGCGACAAGCCCGGAGATATGGCGACATTCCTCGAAAAATCGGCAAAATATTTACTGGCATTAAGATTTTAAGGCATGACCTCACGAAGGAATTTTCTCAAAACCTCAGCCTTAGCAATGGGCGGCCTGGCATTGACACGAGGTCTCCCGGCTGAAGTAATAACAAGCGCATTGACGGAAAACACTCAGGCTGATGCAACACCTTTTCGCGTCAGCCTGAATGTATCCACCATTCGTCCCTACAAGCTCACTGTTGAACAACAGATAGATTTGTGCGGCAAAGCAGGGTTCGACGGCATAGAATTATGGATGTCAGATATAGAGGCATACAGGGAAAAGGGAGGCGACTTAGCCGACCTCGCGGCGAGGCTGAAAGATAACCGCCTTGTACTGGAAAATATGATCGGTTTTGCTCCCTGGGCGGTTGATGACCGGAGCAGACGCGAAGCAGGGTTACAGCAGATGCAGCAAGAAATGGAAATAACAGCCACTCTTGGCGGCAAGTATATTGCAGCGCCGTTGCAGGGTGTCAACAGGTTAGATAGCAGCTTGGAAGTGTATGCGCAGCGTTTCCTGCGTGTCATAGAAGCGGGCAAAGCGTCCGGAGTTACTCCGTTGCTCGAACTGTGGGGTTCGGGTGCGCTCAGCAAACTTGCTGATGCCGTACATATTATGATAGCTACCGAGCATCCTGACGCTAATCTGTTGCTGGACTTTTACCATCTGTATCGCGGCGGTAACTCATTCGAAGGCCTCAAACTGATCAATGTGGCACGGCTTCCTGTTTTTCATATCAATGACTATCCGGCTACCCCACCCCACGACCAGCTTAAAGATAGCGACAGGGTCTACCCCGGCGACGGCGTATGCCCCTTTGACCGTATCATCCCTTTGTTGCAAAAAGGCGGCTTCCATGGAGCGTTCTCTGTGGAATTATTTAATGAAGGGTACTGTAGGGACAATACAGTAGAACAGGTTCTGGCCACAACGCTCGAAAAAACGCGAAAAACTGTCACACTCGTATGAAACAAACATGCTATTTAAATTACGCCCAAGCATTCAATTATTTATTCAATTATTCAATTATCTTATGAAAAAACTATTTATCATTTTGTTGACGGGATTGTTTCTAACTCCCGTATCCGGTCTTGCACAAAAAGCCATTTCCATTGAATCACTGTTAAAAGAAATGGTCGACCGTACTGAACGTGCTAAATACCCCGACCCGGCCTTCACATGCAAGCAGTTTAGCAGTTATGACCGCGCTACCGTGGCCAAAGATGCGCCCGGATGGTTTGCCAACGACGACCGCTCGATGTTCTTGCGTGTCGAAAAAAATGGCGACCGTCGCGAATTTGTGATGATGGACACAGAAGGCCCGGGCGCTATTGTCCGCTTCTGGATGACTTTTTCCGGCACAAACAGCGGACGGGGTATCATGCGTATCTATATTGACGACGAAGAGCGACCGGCTATCGAAGGCGCCGCTTTTGACATCCTGAGCGGTACAATTGTAACCACTGCGCCATTAGCGACGTCTGTCTCAGAGCTGTCGCCTTACGCCAACAGAGGACATAACCTGTATTTCCCTATCCCTTACGCCCGACGCTGCAAGGTGACTTATGAAAGTGAGAACCTGTATGAAGACGACCCCGGCGCCAGACGACGCGGAACCGAAGCCGTGTATTATAACATCAACTACCGTACTTACGAGCCGGACACCAAAGTCATCCCGTATTCCGCACAGGAAATGAGAAAAAACCGCACCCTGATAGCCAATGTGCAAAGACAACTGAAAAATAAGGAGCGCGGAACGGAAAAGATGAGACTGACCTCTATTTCGTTAAATGCCAACCTTCAACCCGGCGAAAGTAAATCGTTTACTGTCAGCGGGATGAACGCTATCCAACGGTTGAGCATGGAACTGAAAGCAGCCAACCTGCACCAGGCCTTGCGGTCGACTGTGCTCGAAATAGCCTTCGACGGCGAAAAGACGGTATGGACTCCTGTCGGCGACTTTTACGGTATCGGTTACATGCCTTTATACTCCAGCACCTGGTATACGCAAGTAGAAAAAGAGGGAAGCATGAGCGCCTTTTGGGTCATGCCGTTTGAAAAAGAATGTGTCCTTACCTTGCATAACCTCGGCGCACAGGAGGTGACAGTCACAAATGCTTCGGTTAGTTACAACAAGTGGAATTGGGACAGACGCTCCATGCATTTTGGGGTTACCTGGCAGCAATATACTCATGTTCTCACCGGTCCTTTCGACCAGGCTGTCGACCTTAACTTCGCCAGTCTCAAAGGGAAAGGCGTTTATGCAGGCGATGGCATCGCCTTATTCAATACAGCCTATACCTGGTGGGGCGAAGGAGACGAAAAAGTTTATGTTGACGGCGAATCATTTCCCTCGCATATCGGCACAGGGTCGGAAGACTACTACGGTTATGCCTGGTGCCGCCCGGAAATCTTCACCGACCATCCTTTTATCGCCCAACCGTTAGGGACAGGCAGTTTCGCAGCCGAATATACTGTCAACACCCGTTACAGGGGTTTGGATGGTATCCCCTTTACCCAATCCATCGTGTTCGACCTGGAGCTATGGCATTGGGCAAAGACAAAACTCAATTATGCACCCGTCGCTTTTTGGTATATGCTACCGGGCGGGCAGAACCTCACGGCTAATGATGTTGCCGGAGCAAAAGAACCCGTCGCCATGCACCGCAGCGACATCTATTCCAACAGCCTTCAATTGGCGCTCGAAGGCGAAAACATGATACCTGCCACCCTGACGGGGGGAAAGATAGAATACCAGTCACAGTTCAAGGAATTGTGGAGCGAAGGCGCACAAATATACTGGCGCGAAATAGAAAAGGGATTTAAGGCCGACTTTGAGTTTGTGTGCAACCACCCCGGACAATATGATTTTACGGGTATCTTTACCATCGCCCCCGATTATGGGGTCTTTAACGTGTTTGTCAACGGGCAACAGATTGCCGCCAACCTCGATTTGTACCATACCAAAGTAGACGTCAAAGAAATCCCGCTCGGCAAAGTAATCCTCCAATCCGGTAAAAACATTTTCACAGTAGAATTGACAGCCTACCCTAAAGAATTAACTAAAAGCTGCTTCGGCATCGATAAACTGATATTCAAGTAAACAATTGCTTTCACAATATTGGCGAAGGCGCTGTTACAGGAGTGGAAACTGCTTTATCGGTACACTTTAATCACCTTGTGCATGGTTTTTATCAACCGGCACTATAATTGTCATAGGCTTACGGTCTCTAATGATTTGATAGACCAAAGTGTCCATATCATAAAACTCATATGTCTGCTCCCGCGTAATTTCACCGGTAGGAATATCATTGATCGTTACTATTTGATCGCCTGTTTGCAAACCTGCTTTTATAAAATAGTTTTCTTCATAATCAGCCATAAAAGTTATATAATGTCTCCCCGCAGAATTTGGACGCGACATGTAATAGAACCGTTTTTGGTGTGGATTCACAATACGTTGAAAATTCTTAATCGGCTGCAAGCCTATTACATTGTTTTTCAGATCAAAAAACACATTGAAGCGTTTTAGAAAGTTTTGTCCGATGAGATATTGAGTATATTTATTATAGGAATTGTTAAAAATATAAATGCGCAAGGAATCAACATGGAAGTTTTCGAAAAGAGTAGCATTTAACGTATAATATCGTTTATATCCACTTGGTGTAGGTGATCGAGTCCATACAGCGTTATCATTATTGCTAAAAAACTCTAATCTTTCGTCAGACCAAAATGCAATATCTTCCGGCATTGCCAAGTCTATTTCGTATACATAATTAGTTGTTAATGTGTCTCCATCATCACTTATTAAATGCATGGGAATATTTATATAAAAAGGGAAGGGGTTATCTTCGTATTTTACCATTTGAAGTAAGAAACAATCTTTTGGCATTTTAAAACGGGAAGCCTCATGTATTTCCACATAATTGTTTGCAAAATTTAATTCCCATACATGGGTAGTATCTTTTTCCGGGATATTAATTAATCCATCCGACATTGGATGTGCATAATTTTTCCAGTCATACGTAAGTAATCTATTATATTCAAAATTCCTGTTTCCTATACTTACTGATCGATGAAAATTATTATATTGTAACCCCGGCGTGCCAATACCCGTCCATACCGATCCTGCATTTACCGTATCAGGGATTATATCTTCCGGTAAGCAGGAAGGGTGGTCGAGCAGCCATGAATGGTCTAAAATAAAAGCGCCAAGAGAATAACCTGTATCAAACATCATATTTGCGGTTATGCTATCATTGAGACGCACCGGAATCACTATTTTTCTGTCTTTAGGATCAATAGTAAAATACATCCTGTTTGAATTTCTATCACAGCTTTTCAGAAAAAAAAGAATCAGAAAAAAACTAAAAAATAAAACGCATTTTCTCATAGATGCTTAAATTAATATGTTATAAAAAAGAGAGAGACTATAGTTCGTTCATCTTAGTAAGCAACTCTTTTATTTCCATATCTTTAATTATTTGATATGGTTTTTGAAAAAGGTTGCACCCCATATTTTCAATATGTTTTTTAAAGTAAGTGTTCAATGTTGCGTCGGCGTCTACNATAATTGAATGACGGTTTTCTTCGATACATACACGTCCGGTTGTACCGGAACCTGCAAAAAAATCGAGTACAATCGAGCCTTCATAAGACAGTGCGCGAACAAAACGGCGAATGATTTCCAACGGTTTTTGTGTAGGGTGACCAACCCGTTCTACCGAATTGCCGTTCAGCCTGCCTATTTCCCAAACATTTGTAGGGTTTTTGCCTTTTTCCACACTTTCGTGATTCAGCCGTTTGTCTTTTTTATACATCGCTTTTGTCGCCTCGTCAAACGGCATACGTACAGCGTCCAAATCGAAATAGTATCTGTTTGTTTTGGACAGCCAAATTGCTTCCTCGTGTCTGTTAGCAAAAAAACGGTGAGCGCTCATACCGTTCTTGTAGTACCATATTATAAGATTCACAAAGCGCAGTTCGGTATTATGTCGCGTATAGTGAAGTACTTCCAATAAATCGCCTTTTTTGAGGTCCTGGAACTGAAACCCACCGAAAATAACACAATTGCCCGTATCGGTAAGAACTCTGTAAATCTCATCAAGCCAGGTCTTTGCCCAACTTCTGTAATCATCGAAAGCATCCCAATAGTCCAAATCAAGATTATAAGGCGGGTCAATTAAAATTAATTGCACGGAGTCATCCGGCATTTTTTTCAAAAATGTTACGGCATCCTGTACGTAAACGCCGTGCAAACTTTTTTCAATGTGCTTACATTCAATGTTTGAACTATGCTCCACGCCATTTCTTTTTAAAATGTTCATAGCGATATGTCCGCTATTGTAATGAGATTTATTTGCCATGATTTAAAATTTACAGATGGGTAAATAATAGTTTTTCGTTAAAAAATCCGCTCCGTACAACTCTTTCAATTGTGAAACTTCATCGGGAGGTAACGCTTTTTTGCCTGTCAACAAGCGAATACGTTCAGTAATAATATCTTCGGTTTCCATATCGTTCAACCGCATAACCTCTGTTGCGGGAGCGAAAGTCAGGACTCCGATTTCTCTTGCCGATTGATTGATAATGCCCGACGCTTCGAGTATGTTTAGCAAAAACGGAACTCTGCGACAACGAACTTCCGCCGTCGGGTTTTCAAGTCCGTGACGGTCTAAATACTGTTTTACAAAGGGCGCATTGAAAAAATCATCATAAATTACTGATTTTTTAACACTTGCCTTTTCGTTTGATGAATAGTCAAAATTTGGACAAAAGTAACAATAATTATTTATCTGAGGTAGATTTTTATAAAAAAAAGTTTTCAACAAAATAAATCGTAACGCATTTTTATGCCCATATCTTTACCATTTCCCCTGAATATGGGGTCTTCAACATGTATGTCAACAACCTACCCTAAAGAATTAACTAAAAGCTGTTTTGGCATCGATAAACTGAAATTTAAATGAATAGAATGAATAGAATAATCCCGTCGACAATATCAATGCGTCATCATTCATCTAAAAAAATCCAAAAAAAATGCAAAAAGTTTGGCCATATTAAAAATAATGTTATACCTTTGCATCGTGTTAAACTTGTTAAAGAATCACTATTCGACCAACTGAATTTAGTGATACTTAGAAGGGGAGAACAACATAAAAACTGTAATTTTACAAAATAGTTCAAGATAATCTATATGTCTTCAAAATTTTTCACAAACAGTAACGAACGAAACTTATTCGATAAATTCAAAGGGATCATCGAAAACATGACGAACTTATACGCTTTTCACGCCGTAGCAGGTTATTTTCGTTCTTCAGGGTACTTTGCCTTACAACCCTACCTTCAAGGATTGAAAGATATAAAAATATTAATCGGAATCAATGTTGACCAAATGTTTGCCGAAGCGCAACGAAAAGGGCTATTGTACTTTGGGAACCAAGAAAAGACAAAAGATGAATTTCTGAAATGGTTTATTCAAGACATCAGGGAGGCAAAATATTCGGAAGAAGTTGAAACCGGTGTGTTGCAGTTTGTAAATGATTTGATGGATGGGCGTATTGAAGTGAGAGCGCACAATTCAAAAACGATACACGCCAAATTCTATTTGTTTCTACCCGAACATCACAGCGAACATTCTGACGGGTGGGTTATCATGGGGTCGTCAAACCTGACAAACGCAGGGCTTGGTATCATTCAAACACCTAATTATGAATTGAATATTGCGCTAAAAGATTATGACGATGTGCAGTTCATTAAAGATGAGTTTGCTGCACTCTGGGAACATTCCACGCCCATTCTTCCTGCCGATATTCAGGCATATAAGCAAAAAACGCATATCGGTCAATCGTTTACGCCTTATGAGCTTTATGTCAAGTTCTTAATCGAATATTTTGGNAAAAATATTGACTACGACCCCGANACGGTTGGCGACNTGCCGAAAGCATACAAAAAACTTTCCTATCAGATAGATGCCGTCAATCAAGGNTTTCAGATGTTGATGGAACACAATGGTTTTTTCCTTTCCGATGTGGTCGGTTTGGGAAAAACCGTCATTGCCGCCATGATTGCCAAACGGTTTTTGATTTCAAACGGCTCGCTAAACACCAAAATTTTAGTGGTATTCCCTCCGGCGTTGGAAAAAAACTGGAAAACCACCTTCCGTCTTTTTGGCATTGACCATCATGCCAAATTCATCACCAACGGACGACTTGATAAAATCGCAGAAGGCAACGATTTGAATTACTGGGCAAAAGAAGAATACGATTTGGTTCTCGTCGACGAAGCGCACAAATACCGTAACCATACTTCGCAAGCGTTTGCTTTGTTGCAAAGAATATGCAAAGCGCCGAGAAACAACGAGGGGTTAGTGCCGGGCAAAAAGAAAAAAGTGATACTGATTTCAGCAACGCCGCTCAATAATCGTCCGCAGGATTTATATTATCAATTGCTCCTGTTTCAAGATGCACGACGAAGCTCGTTGCCGGTAACCAATCTGCAAAATTTCTTTGCGCCCATTATTCGTGAGTTTAAGGAGACTATGCAACAGGATACGCCTGATATTATGCGGATTAAAGAATTGTATGCAACCATTCGCGAAAAAGTTATTTCCCAAATTACCGTTCGCCGAACAAGAAGCGATTTGAAAAAATATCCCAAATATATTGAAGATATTACGGCTCAGGGAATTGTATTTCCTGATATTGCTGCTCCCAGACCCAAGATTTATCAACTTGACGCAAAATTAAGCAAACTCTTTTATCACACCGTTTTCTATCTCACCGACAGCGATAAAATTCAATATTACCGCTATCAGGCAATCAAATACCTGAAAGAGGAATTAAGAGAAAACTATTACGAACATGC
>JGI24702J35022_10000278_pt1 | contig 29732 bp, 9 predicted proteins | sample TergutTh196P4_FD_35022 | JGI IMG/M metagenome (IMG submission 35022)
CCCTCATCCTCTTTGAAGGAGGGGGAGGTCGGGGGGGACCATAGGGTCCCACCCGAAAGTATGAACGGCTAGTTCATACTTTAAAATGGAGGGAATATGGCGTATTTTCTTATAATTGCTGTGATTGTCGTCCTGGATCAATGGTCAAAAAGTATTGTTTTACAGGTTATTGGGATCGGAGGCGAACCGATTACAGTGATAGACAGATTTTTTTACATCGTGTGCCACAGGAACAGCGGCGCCGCTTGGGGTATCCTGGAAAACGGCAGGATTTTCTTTATTGTCTCGACAGTGGTTGTTCTTGTGTTTGCCGGCTTTTACATGTGGAGGATAAAAAACACAGGGTTTCGCATATTGCTCTCACTGTTTTTGGGAGGGGCTATTGGCAACTTTTTAGATCGTCTGCTCATCGGCAGCGTTGTTGACTTTTTAAACTTCTACATATTTGGATACAATTTTCCAACATTCAATGTAGCGGACTCCTTTATTGTGATTGGGGTTATATCACTAGCAGTTTATATAATGGTTAATAAGGATATTTTAGCAATGCTAAAAAAACCGATTTATAGAATACACGCAGATAAGGATGGTTAAGCGCGTGCGAGCCATTGAAGCGGAAGGAGGCAATTGGATATGGTAATAAAGAAAAAGGATGGTTATCCACTTCAACTTAACGAAAAAATGCGAGGTGGGGAAGGTGTTGTGACAGTCGAAAACCTTCTGACGCCCGCCGAGATGAATGATAAGGGGAGGCTCTACGCGAAGCTCACCCTCGGACCGGGCTCTTCAATTGGTTATCACGTACACGAAGGCGAGATGGAGTCTTTTTTTATCGTAAGAGGCGAAGCCAGAATTACTGACGGCAATGAAACGGTTGCCCTTCTGCCCGGCGACACTGCACTGACTCCCGCCGGAGAGGGTCATTCGATCAGAAATTCCGGAGAATCGCCTTTGGAGATTATTGCGCTAATATTATATCGATAACTTTATCTTGATAACTATTTTCTGCGCTGCAAACAATCCTTAAACAGCAACGCATTAAGCGCTGCAAACAATCCATAAACAGCAACGCATTAAGCGGTACAAACAATCCCTAAACAGCAACACATTAAGCGCGCTGCAAATAATCCTTAAAATAGCGCCATAAACAACGCTGCAAACAATCCCGAAAACAATCCCGAAAACAATCCCAAAAACATTAGGTTTGTTTCATCGCGCGTTTGCAAGACGCTATTGTCTTTCGCAGCTAAAATTCCAAAAATGTTACCAAAAAAGGTTTGGAAACAGTTGTTTTTGGGTAATTGATATCTTGCGACAAACTCTGAAAAGAGGGGTTGAAAGAGGGATTATTATGAAAAATCTTAAAGTATCTATGAAATTGATTGTCAGCTTCATGATAGTGGTTTTAATGGCAGTAGTTATTGGCGGTGTTGGAATATTTGGAATGAGTTATATCAGTAGCGCCGGCGAGGCTCTCTATAGTGAGAATGTTGTAGCCATTGGCGCAATGGGTGATATCCGTGAAATATTGCAGAATCAAATCGTCCAAATCCGGAATATCGCCATCAACAGCGGAAATAGTGCGAAAATTCAAGAGTATCAAACCATACTATCCGGGTTGGAAAGAGATATGGAAACCCATATGCTCGAGTATGAGGATTGTATTACCGCTGAATCTGAGGAAAGCGCCTACTATGAAGCGAAAAATCTATATTTTAATGATTTTTCCGAATCTAAAAGAAGGGTTATTGAAGCGAGTTACATAAACGCTGAAGCCGCTTATGACGTTCTGTACGACCAAAAAGTCGCGACAGTAAGAGATAGAATGGTCAGCAATTTTGACGCGTCTATGGTACATAACAGCAATGTTGCTCGTGAAACAGTGACCGGCAACGTCAATCTGTTTAAGAGCATGATGATTGTGGAAATATGTGTTCTTGTGGCAGTAATCATTATTGCCATATTTTTGGCGTTCTACTTATCAAGCCTCATTTCCAAGCCATTGCTCTTATTAGCAGCTTTTATGGAAAAAGCCGGTTCCACTGGAGATCTTGCCCTGTCGCAGGAGGATATTTCGGTAATTGGGATGTATTCGCAGATCAATGATGAAATCGGGCGGTCGATTGCCGGTTGCGCATCGTTTGTCCAACATGTTACTCATATTGCAGATGAACTGGACACAATCGCAGAAGGCAATCTTACAGGCGATATCAAGCCGCTTTCAGATTTGGACAGGATGGGTAAATCCCTAAAAGTGATGGTAGATAATCTAAACAACATGTTTGGGGAAATCCAGGCGTCGACTAATCAGGTCTCAACAGGCGCCAAGCAAGTCGCAGACGGCGCTCAATCTCTTGCCCAAGGCTCAACGGAGCAGGCGGCGTCTATTGAGGAGCTATCAAGTTCTATAACAGAGATAGCAGAAAAGACAAAAACAAATGCCGGCACCGCAGAAATAACATCAAAACTCTCGGCGTCGATTAAGGAGAGCGCCGAAAAAGGGAGCCGCCAAATGGATGAAATGATAACGGCGGTCAAAGATATCAACGATGCCAGCAATTCCATCAGTAAAATTATCAAGACGATAGACGACATAGCTTTTCAGACGAACATCCTTGCCTTGAACGCCGCCGTGGAGGCGGCCCGCGCCGGCCAGCATGGAAAGGGGTTTGCCGTAGTGGCTGAGGAAGTGCGCAACCTTGCCTCAAAGAGTGCCGAAGCAGCCAAAGATACCGGAAACATGATACAGGATTCAATGGAAAAAGCGGGACTCGGCGCCCGAATTGCCGGGGAAACTGCTTCCAGCCTCAGTGAAATAGTGATCGGTATAAACGAATCAAGTAAACTTGTCGCTGAAATAGCGATTGCGTCAGAGCAACAATCACAGGGCATATCGCAAATCAATATCGGCATCGACCAGGTGGCGCAAGTCATCCAGCAGAACAGTGCGACCGCGGAGGAAAGCGCTGCCGCATCGGAGGAAATGAGCGGTCAGTCAGACATGCTGCAACAGCTAATAGCTCAGTTCAAACTGAAAAAAAAGAGTGAATCAATGTACCGTGGCAGCGGAGCGTACTATGAGGGAAAACCAGCGCAGGCGAGGATTGCCATACCTGAAAAACTTGCGTACGAGGATGCAGGCGCAGGCGGCGTCGCAGGCGGTGATTTCGGCAAGTACTAGGAGCTTTGGGCAAAAAGTCCCTAACGCCTGTCTTTTAGCATATTTTCCGCCATACTTCATTAGGTTCTCTCAGAATAAAGCGTTTATTCCTTTGATAAACCATAATTGTTTACCATTGCTATAGGGCATGTTTCTCCTTATGCAATGCATATGTCCGTGTTATACTTACTTCACTCAAAATCATTTTGTTCTGCATCTATGCAGCAGGAGGTCAACCCGATGGAAAAGCAAAGGAACTCGCTCTATGAGCAGATGAAGCGCAAAACACTTCTTCCAACTGTGTTGCTTATGGGAGCAATCGTCGTCATTCTGGCTTTGCTGTCAGCATTCAACCTCAACAGAGCCTACAGCGAGGCTATAGAACACGAAAAAGGAGGGTTTGACAACATCATAAGAACAGCGGTTGAAACGATGGTTGGCTCGCTGAATGCAATTCATGAGAGATATTCAGCCGGATTGATTTCGGAACAGGAAGCATTGGAGGCTTCAATCGAGATTGTCCGCGACGCGCGGTACAACAGCGCGCCAGACAAGGTGGACGATGGATATTTTTGGGCGGATTCAGCCGACGGCGTCTGCGTAGTCCACTACAATGCCGCCAATGTAGGTTCGATGCGATGGAACGCCAGAGATCAAGCAGGCAATTTGTATATACAAAATCTCATCAAGGCAGGCGATTCCGGGGGCGATTATACGGAATTCTTCTTTGGGAAACCCGGAGATGAGGGCGGATCATATAAAAAGAGGGGCTACACATTGAAATTTGAGCCTCTCGGATGGTACATCAGTACAGGCAACTACTATGAGGATATCGATGCCACCATCGCCAGAATTGGAAACCAGGAGTTCATAGCCAGAATAGTCTTTGTCGGCGTAAGCTTTTTCGTTGCCGTTGCAGGCTTTATAATCCTGTCTAAGAGCTTCGATGGGCTTTTGAAACCAATACAAAATATTTCCGATCAAATAGGGGCGCTATCTGTGGGAGACACTTCGGTTGGAGCCATGACCTCAGTTCTGAGAAGAGATGGGATAGGAACGCTGCAAAGAAACACTGGAATGCTCTCGGAGGCCATAAATGCCCAGGCGGAGGTCATGCGGGCAATTGCCGATGGGGATTATTCAGCAACTGTTGAAGTCCGGTCGGATAATGATGTCATGAACCAGGCGATCAACAACATGATCGACAAAACAAACGACACGTTGAGTCAAATCAACACTTCCTCCTATCAGATAGCATCAGGAGCGAAACAGATTGCGGATGGCGCTCAGGCGCTTGCGCAGGGCGCGACCGAACAAGCGACGTCGATAGAGCAGCTATCGGCTTCGATGGCGGGAATAAGCAATATGGCAAAAGAGAACTCCGAGATTTCCACAGCCGCATTAAACGAAGTTTTGAAAGTGGGAAACTTAATGGACGTATGCTCTGAGCAGATGAGCGATATGCTTGCGGCCATGAGGACTATCGATGAAAAGTCCAAGACGATTCAGAAAACTACGAAGCTAATCGACGATATTTCCTTCCAGACCAACATTCTGGCGCTAAACGCTGCGGTCGAGGCTGCCCGGGCTGGGCAGCACGGGAAAGGGTTTGCTGTTGTAGCTGAGGAAGTACGCAGCCTTGCATCCAAGTCGGCAGAAGCTGCAAAGGAAACGGCTACGCTTCTCGAAAGCAGCGCGATGAGCGTGCAAGAGGGCAATGCTATCGTGTTGAAAGTGAACGAAACACTTAACTCAATAGCAGAAATTGCGCGAGACAACTCTGTTAAAACCGCAAGCATACAAACCAACTCTGCTACTCAGAGCGAAGCCATGGCACAGATTACCATAGGCATTGATCAAGTAGCGCAGGTTATTCAGCAAAATAGCGCGACCGCTGAGGAAAGCGCCGCCGCAAGCCAGGAAATGAGCAGTCAATCAGATTTGCTGGAGGAAATGATTAAGCAGTTCAGGCTAAAAGACGAATCCGAGGCGCGCAGGAACTTTATACATGGCGGAAATGAGCGGAAACTTGCTTTGCAGGAGCCATAACAGTTTGGCGCCTTTCCCGGTATTCACCTTAGCTGGTTCCACATAGAATGCAAGTTTCAGTGGCGCCGACAGCGGCGTCAGCTCAGATTTCGGCAAGTACTGGAAGAACATTGCCATAGCTGGCGGCTGAATTGCTTCCTCATAATATGTATGCATACCACCTCTATCGCCCTTTTTTATTTAAAGATGTCGACTACCAGGAGCGCGACGTCTTCTCTGCATATTCAACAAATTGAATCCTAACTCCGTTTGGATCAGTGGTGAAGAAAAACTGCACGGAGGGATTAGGTTGTATTATTTCTCCGACGCCAATTCCCTTTTGATTCAAATTAGATAGAGTTTCCTGAACGGATGCGACCTGAAACCCCAGGGATATACTTTGACCAAAGAAAATATCCGTATGAAGCCGATTATAAATAAGCTCTATTTCGGTTTCACCGTCTCCCAGAAAAACAATCTCCGACTCTCCCGCCGAAAATCGTCTCTTTACTGTCAATCCAATTATACCCTGATAGAATTTCAATGATTCGTTCAGATCTTTTACTGAAATCGTAATATGAGATAACTTCATGTTTTACCTGCTTTCTTTTCATTGAAATACCAATACTCAACCTTCAATCTTCAACCTTCAATCTTCAACCTTCAACCTTCAATTTTTGAATACCAATCTTCAACCTTCAATTTTCGAATACCAATCTTCCCTCATACGAAAGCGAAGTCGAAAACGCTTATGATTAAACTTACAAGTCCAGTATAACTGATGAACAAACCTTCAAGTTCAGTATAACTGATGATTAAACTTACAAGTTCATTATAACTGATGATTAAACTTACAAGTTCATTATAACTGATGAATAAACCTGCAAGTTCAGTATAACAGAACTCGATTTTCATAGCTATAGTTGCAAGTTATTAAATAAAAAAGTGTAAAAAGTATATAAATAAAATTAATAAATGATATTATGCATAAAACGATGTCTAGAACTTGCAATTTTCTTTCAATATTGCACAGAAAAGTATGGAAACCGTAAAGGCTTTGTGGTACACTGTTGATGGATACTTAACATTGTCAGGAGGATGCCGGAATGAAGAAAGTTATTATTGTAGGCGCCGGAATAGCCGGGCTCACAGCCTCTATATACGCGCAGCGCAGTGGATTTGACGTGACGCTGATTGAGCAGCACAACAAAGTTGGTGGTATGTGCACGAGCTGGCGGCGTAAAGGCTATTTGTTCGAGGGCGCTGTTCACTGGATGACCGGGTCGAGCGAGAAAGCAATGATCAATCGGGTTTGGAAAGAAACAGGGGCTTTGGGGGAAAATGTACGCGTGCTTCTGTCCGATCCGTTCCGCAGTGTGGAGCATGAAGGTCAAGTATTGAACTTTTTCAGGGATATAGACAAGACTGTTGCGCATTTGTCCGATATTTCGCCCGAAGACAGGCCGCGACTACAGCAGCTTGCAAAAGATGTGAAGAAGATGTCCAAAATGCAATTACCGGTTTTCGACGTTGTGGGAGTGCGGGCTGAAAACCCGGCNAAAATGACGTTCGGGTATTTTGCGACATTAATTTCGTTGCTGCCGACATTTANTAGGATAGGTAAGATGAGCAGNGANGAATACATGGAACAGTTTAGCCATCCGGGCATACGGCGGTTGCTGANAATAGCNCCGGAAGGCTTTGACGCGTCAAGTTTACTGTTTACGCTTGGCACGCTGCACTCAGGCGACGGCGGCTATCCCGAAGGCGGCTCTTTACCTATGGTTGATAGGATGGCAAAGACTTTCACAGACTTGGGCGGCACGCTCAGGTTGAAGACAAAAGTCCGGAGAGTAATCATTAATAACGGCGCCGCAACAGGGGTTGAGTTAGAAAATGAAACCCTTGAAGCAGATGCTGTAATAGTAGCGCAAGAAACAATCGCAGCCCTTGATAATTTGTTTTCCAAGCCATTGAGTGAAGAGTGGCTGACCGATCTCCAAAGATCCACAAAATTCGCCGTCTGTACATTTGCCTGTGTAGGGATTCGCGCGGAAATACCGAAAACGCCGGCGTGGAAACTCAATGAACCTATCAGATTTGCGGGTCGGACTATTGACGAGCTTGATTTTAATAATTACGCGGGGCATGAGGGGTATGCGCCAAAAGGTTGCACGGCTTTAACCACCATTTTTATGGGGGATACTTATGATTTCTGGAAGCAGGCAAAAGCCGAAGGGCGATATGAGCAGGAAAAAGAGTCTTTGTCAGAGCAAATAAACAGGGAAATAACACAAAAATATCCGCAGGCGGAGGGAAAAATCGAGATTATAGACATAGCAACCCCGCTGACCTACGAACGTTATACAGGAGCGCGCCGAGGTTCATGGATGTCGGTAAAGAAGGCGGGCGATAAGATGAAGCAGTATGCAGGTATAATGAAGAGCGTCAAAGGGTTATATTTCGCAGGACACCGCCTGATGACGCCGGGAGGCCTACCTGTAGCTCTGGTAAGCGGACGGACCGCGGCGCAGTTAGTGTGCAAACAGTTTGACGTAATGTTTAGATAGGCGGTGCAGTTAGTGTGCAAACAGTTTGACGTTATGTTCAGATAGTGAGAGGCAGATTAAAAAAACCGATATCAATGAAATACTTTATATATTTTACTAAATACCCAACGTGATCAACCGGCCAATTAAATCCAATTTTATCCAGATAGTCGGTTGTTATGGTATTGTCCAACACTATTGCAGTATCTCTTTTGGATTTTTTAATTTCATTTTCTTCCGAATGAAACGCCTCATGGTAATTGGCTTTTTTTTGCGGGTCTGATATTTTCGCCAATAGCCCCTCTACATCCCCGGCAAAAATCTGCGGCCTTATATGCAAACGCTTTAAGGCTTCAAGGAAACTTTTGACAGATACGAGTTTGCTATTATTGACATGGAAAATATTGTTACGTTCGTTGAAGTGCCGCGCAATTTTCAAAATAGCGTTGGCGGTGCAATCAACCGGGGACATTTCGAATTGCTGTAAAAGCATATCTTCAGAAATCATACCCAGTTCTATAAGCGCTTTTAATCTCTTCAGAAAGGCGTTTTCTTGAAGATTTGGCTGAAATTTTGCGTCTTCGTACCTGTTCGTTAAGTTGCCAACACGAATGATATTTGCCTTTAGCCCATTCAGCATGGAATCCAAAACTGCAATTTCAGCCTCAAACTTACTTCGCGAATAAAAATTTTCATATTTATCCGTGATATATGGACTATTCTCACAAAATACAATTTCACGCCCGCTGTCGTCAATCTGAACAGGTATATCACTTATAATACCTATTGTGGAAATGTGTAACATTTTTGCCTGTTTACTTTTAGTGAAGTCAATCACATTTTTCACGCTTTGCACGTTTGCCTCATAAAAATCACTGTAGAACCCATAGTGCTTTACTTTGGCCGCGCTGTGAATTACCAGGCCGATCTCGCAGTCACAATTAATTCGGCTTGCGAGATCCCCGTTGACCACAACAATGCGATCATCCTGACCGATGTAGCGGTCGCCAAAATAGAAATTCAGCGCCTCATGTAACCTTATTTTACTTTCCTGAAGAGTTTTTCCGCGCACAAGACAGTAAGCCAGTCCGTGTTCACTCTTCAAGTACTCGTCCAGAATGTGCGCGCCTAAAAAGCCTGTGGCGCCGGTAATAAATACATTGCCGGGAGAATTCTCCCGGGGAGCGGATTTTATGATCTGATTTGCGTTAAATATCACCCGGTATTTGTCAAAGTCTTTGCCCGCCCTTCCAGGGACCGCCTGATCGTTTTTTCCAATGCTTGCCGCCAATTCTGCAATTGTCGGATGTTTAAAAACATCGTTTATATCTATGTTAATGTTTTTCTGATTAGCCATGTAACTGAATCTGATCGCTTTCAGGCTGTTCCCGCCCAAGTCAAAGAAGTCTTCATGAATCCCGACTTTGTCCCTGCCTAAAACCTCGCTCCAAATGTATGCCAACTCCTCTTCAGCTGCATTACGCGGCGCGGCGTATTCTGTTCCGGATCTGAGTTCAGGCGCCGGAAGGGCTTTTCGGTCGACTTTTCCGTTCGGCGACAGCGGAAGCTTCTCCAAAAACACAAAATACCTGGGAATCATGTAATCCGGCAAGTATTCTGATATTTTCAACCGCAGTTCGCTTGCCGGTATTTCTTCATCAGATACAACATATGCGCATAAATACTTGTCGCCGGTTTCATCTCCACAGTCTATTACAACAGTTTCCTTTACGGACCCGATTTCCAGGAGGCGGCTTTCAATCTCTCCCAGTTCAATGCGAAAGCCCCGGATTTTCACCTGATGATCGATGCGCCCCAGAAACTCAATATTCCCGTCGGGAAGCCACCGTGCCAGATCGCCTGTGCGGTACATACGCGCGCCCGGGATGAACGGGTTGCTTACGAATTTTTCTGCTGTCAACTCAGGCCGGTTCAGGTAGCCTCTGGCGAGGCCGTCGCCGGATATGCATAGTTCGCCGGGGAGGCCCAGGAAAGCGGGTTGGGCGCCGGAGTCCAGTATATAAGCCTGATAGTTTTCAATGGGTTTGCCTATCGGTATTTTTGCGCCTATTTTTTCAGAATCTACGCGGTATATAGTTGAAACCACCGTCGCCTCTGTTGGGCCGTACGCGTTGTAAAACTCCAGTTTTTCACTCATCCTTTTCGCAAGGCTTGTTGGACATACTTCGCCTCCGGCCGCAATTTTCTTCAAGCTGTCCGCTTCATCCAGATTCAACCATTCCAGAAAAGAGGGGACTGCGCTTATAAATGTTATTCTATTATCCCTCATATATGAATTGAACTTATAATTGTCAATCAGCATATTCTCGTTAACCAGATATAGAGTGGCGCCGCTTAATAAAGCCAAATATATAATCCACATTGACCCGTCGAAGCTGATTGAATAAAATTGCAGCACCCGGTCCCGCTCATCAATATTAAATATTTTTATTTGCCCGACAGTGAGGTTTACAACGCCCCTGTGCTCAACCATCACGCCCTTGGGCATTCCCGTCGTTCCCGAGGTGTATATCACATACGCTAAATTGCCAGGCCCGCCAGTCGATTCTAAATCCGTCGCATCGCCCTCATAAAGCCCTGCCTCGTCAAGGTTGATCTTCTCCCCGCTAAACCCGGTATTACCGCTAAGCCTCGACTGCGTAAGCAATATCTCAACGCCGCCGTCTTCCAGAATAAACCGAATCCTATCATCAGGATACCCGGGGTCTACAGGCAAATAGGCGCCGCCGGACTTCAAAACCCCCATAATCCCCACGATCATCTCGAGGGAGCGCTCAACCATAATCCCCACAATTCCGTCGGGCTTAACGCCTTTTTCCCGCAGCAATCGCGCCAGTTGGTTGGATTTAGCGTTTAATTCGCTGTAAGTCATGCTTTCATCGTTTAAAACCAGAGCAATGTTATTAGGCGTTTTTTCAGCCTGTTCCTCAAATAGCCTGTTGATCGTTTTATCATGCGGATACTCTGCGCGCGTGTCGTTGAATTCATACAGTATCCGGCGGCGTTCGGCGGGCGCAAGGACGTCGACGTCTCCTATTGTTTTGTCAGGGTATTCCGCAATATCAGATATAACCATCCCTATTCGCTTTAGAATGAACTCCGCCTCAGTTTTCCCATACACCCTTGGATCGTACATCAGGCTAAAATTGAGGCGCCCGTTGGTATAAGACGACGATAAAGATAAGCCGTAGTTTGTTTGTTCCCTGAAATCGAGCATTTTGATATCAAGGTTCAATTCCTGTGACTTCGCCAGGGCGCGCCCATCAATATAGTAGTTTTCAAATGCAAACACCGTACTGAACAAATGCCGTCCCAATGTGCTTCTACCCTGTATCTCCACAAGGGGACAGTGATCAAATTCAGCACTTTCCACCCCCTGCGTATGTATGGATTGAATTAAGCTTCTTATAGTTGTGTCCCGGTCACTCCGAACACGTATAGGTACGGTATTGATGAACAGGCCAACAATGCCCCCAATCCCCTTGACAGGCGCGTTTCTACCGGAAACAACTTTGCCGAATACCACGTCGCCCGTCCTGTTGTATTTTTGCAGGACAATTCCCCAGGCGGCTTCAGCGATATTGTTCAGGGTTATCTCTTCCTGCCGCGCGAAAAACTGGAGCTTATTACTGATTTCCTCGTCGATTTGAAGGATTAGCCGCTCTACCTCGCCGCCGGCATCACCGCCAATCGCATTGCCAGCTTCGCCGCCGGCTTCGTGTTTAACCTCCCCGCCAGCCTCGCCACCGGCCTCACCGCCAGTCTCCCGTTCTACCTCGCCGCCGGGCTCGCCGCCAGCCTCCCCGACATGCATGGGCGTTATCTCAGCTACTTCGCTGTAGCCTTCAAGTAACTTTTCCCAGTATCGAAGTCCTTCCTCCTTATCTTTCCTTTCGAGGATATGAATATAATCCTGATAACTTCCAGACATGCTTCTTTCTTCTTTTATCTCATCCAGGATCTCCTCATAGGCTATTCCTTTCTGCAATTTTTCATAAAACCCAAAAAAATCCCCAAACAGTAACGCTGAACTCCAACCATCTACTATGATGTGGTGTATTGTCCACAAAATAACGCTTTCTCCGTTGTCTTTATTAAGCGCGCTTACACGCATCAAACTGTCATTTTTCAGGTCGAATCCCCGCAATACGTCGGATTTCTTCTGCTCTTCTATTTCAACGTCATCTTTTACATGGCGTACAATTAGTTCTATTCGCCTGTCACGTAGTATTACTTGTAATGGCTTAACTTCGGTAACCAGAAAAGCTGTTCGTAACACTTCATGTTTTAGAGATAACAAGTCTAAGCTGCTCCTTGCGATTTCGATATCCAGCGCGCCTTTGTATTCAAAAACAGACTGGATAATATATTCTGTCGAACCCTTATTCAAAATTTTCCGGTACAACATACCCTCTTGCATGGAGGTCAAGCCATAGATTTTTTCAACGTTAGATTCCGTCACAATTTTCGCCTCCTGGCAAATATGAATAATTGATAATAGAACTGTGTTTTGGAACAATCAGAATTCACTTAGTATTTTCTCGAGAAGAGATTGTGAAATTGTTTCATTATCCAGTCCAAAATCTGAAGAAGTCTTAACCGCTTCAACCTGTCCTGTGCATAAACCTATTACATCTTTAAGCGCTTCCAGGTAAACCCCGCCAAATCGTTTCACCTCCTCGCGCGTAATCCTGTCCTTTCTATAATACACGTCAATATTTAAAGTTCCGCCTGAAACAATACAGTTAACTGTTATTGCGTCTTTCAATAAATTTTCCGGCGCGACGCTTGCGCCGACGCTGTATTCAGATACTCTGAATATTCCGTCCGGCGAGCCTGTTATTTCCGCGTCGACACTGCCAAGGTAGTTAAAGGCTACCTCGGGTTCCTCCCGCACAGGCAAAACTCCTGACAAATATTTCAGCGCTCCATATCCCATACCCTTGTTGGGAACCTTTCGCAGCGTTTCTTTTGTTTGGATAATTGTTTCCTTAACGTCTTTACCCAGGTTGATTATCACGGGGTATATGCTCGTGAACCATCCCATTGTCCGGTCAATGTCAATTCTCCTGTGTATAGTTTCGCGGCCATGCCCTTCCAGATTGACGCATATACTATCCCGGTCGGTGATCTTTCCAAACGCCATGCCTAAACCGCTGATTAGCAAATCATTTATTTCCGTCCCAAACGCCTTGCCCGACTGATAAAGAAGCTTATCCGAATCATCCTTACCGAGGGTAAAGCTTTCGACGCCCATACCCTTTTCTTCTGAAACTGTCTCCTGGAATATAGGTTCCGGAATATCTTTTACGACGCGCTCCCAGTACGCCGCTTCCTGTCTTAGCTCATCGCTTTCGCCATACTCTGTCAGCGCTTCGCTCCAGGCCTTATACGACGCGGTCTTCTCGCCAAATTTTATTTCGGCGCCTGACAGTCGCTGCCTATACCCTGTTTCCAAATCCTCGATAAATATCCGCCAGGAAACCCCGTCTACCGCTAAATGATGAATACACACCATGAGGTGGTCCGCTTCATCAGTCCTGAACAAGCCCGCCTTCATCAGTGGGCCTTTTTCAATGTCGATGCTTGCCTGTATTTCACTATTTTTATTTTCTATTTCATTGGCAAGCTCAGTTTTACTCAAACCACTTTCACGATAATCGTATACAAAAAAATCGAACCCGGCGCATTCGGCGTATCCAACACCTGTGGCGCCACCGACGTCATCAGAGTCATAAGAACCATCGGCGCCATTGTTGCCGGCGCCACCGGCGCCATCAACGCCATCAACGCCTTTGGCGCCACCAACGCCACCGGCGCCATCAGCGCCATCAACACCTTTGGCGCCACCGGCGCATTCGGCGCTTTCAAGCAATTCCAGCCTGTTGTCCCGGTAAACTGCTCTCAATATATCGTGGTGCTTTACGATAGCGCCCAGAACGGCGGCAAGCTCGTCTATATCTATCCTCCTGGCGGATTTCATCATTATCGCCTGATTAAAATGGTTTATATTTCTCATCCCGGACGCGAAAAACCACCTTTGAACAGGCGTAAGGGGCGATTCTCCCGTCACTTCACCCTGCTCATACAGAACGCCTTCATCGCGCGTTTTTAGTTTTTCACTTGCCTTTTCAACAACCGGGTTCATCAAAAGATCGCGGACGCTCAGCTCATATCCCGCTTCCCGCAACTTCGAAATAATGCGTATAGCTTTGATAGAGTCGCCGCCCAACTCGAAAAAATTATCAAGCGCTCCGATTTTTTCTATTCCCAGTATTTCGCTGAATGCTTTTGTCAAATTAATTTCTTGCACTGTCCTTGGCGCGACGAACTCCATCCCCGAACCGCCCTCCGGCGCGGGAAGGGCTCTCCTGTCAACTTTGCTGTTACGGGTCAGCGGTAATTTCTCCAGACGTACAAAATACTGAGGGACCATGTAGTCCGGCAAGTTTTCGGACAGCTTCCGACGCAGCTCGCCCGGCGGGATTTCTTCGTCCGACACGACATACGCGCATAAGTATTTGTCGCCTGAGCCGTCCTCACCGGCAATGACAACAGTTTCTTTTATGGATTCAATTTCCAGGAGACGGCTTTCAATCTCCCCCAACTCTACGCGGAATCCGCGTATTTTTACCTGTTGATCGATGCGCCCCAGAAATTCAATGTTTCCGTCAGCGCGCCATCGCGCCAAATCGCCCGTGCGGTACATGCGCGCGCCCGGGACAAACGGGTTATAGACGAATTTCTCCGCTGTGAGTTCAGGCCGGTTAAGGTAGCCTCGGGCTACGCCGTCGCCGGAAATACAGAGTTCGCCGTATACGCCGATAGGAGTGGGCTGATTGTCAGCGTTCAACATATAGACCTGGTAGTTTGTCAGAGGTTTTCCGATCGGAATGCCGGCAACGGCGCGCTCGATCTCGTTGACGCAGTAACACACGCTATATACGGTACACTCTGTAGGGCCATAGACATTAACGGCTTTATTCTTCCCCATATAGTTCAACGCTTTCTGAGCGTGAGAAACTGACGCGGCTTCCCCTCCAAAAAACACTTTTCTAATATTCTTAAAACAGTCTATTTTATAATCTAACAACGCGTTAAATAATGAGGTTGTTACAAAAAACATGCTGATATTTTGTTCAAGTATTATTTGTGACAGTTTTGTCAAATCCAAAGAATCGGCCTTACTGACCAAAACAAGTTTTAGGCCGTTTAGTAAAGCGCCAAATATGTTAAAAATCGACCCGTCAAACACATAATTTGACAACTGTAGCATTACGTCATTTTGTTTTATATCAGTATAATTTGTATCCTTAACAATACTATACACATTTCGATGCTCTGTTTTTACTCCCTTAGGGTATCCTGTTGACCCGGAAGTGTAGATGATATAAGCCAAATCACACGGCCTGCCAGCCGGCGCCGGCGCCAGATCTGCCGCGTCAACCGGAACCGCTCCCGTAGCGTCCACCACATCCGCCGCGTCTGCTGCATCCGCCGCTTCAACCACATCCGCCACGCCCGCCGCGCCCGCCGCATCCGCCGCGGCGCCCGAGTATACCTCGGCCTCGTCAAGGTTCATTTTCTCCCCGTCAAACTGTATTCCGTTCTTAAGCCACGACTGTGTCAGCAGAATTACCGCGCCGCTGTCCTCCAGCATAAACCGTATTCTTTCATCGGGGTACTCCGGGTCTATTGGCATGTAGGCGCCGCCGGCCTTCAGTATCCCCATGATCCCAACTATCATCTCGATGGAAGGCTCCGCCATAATCCCCACGATTCCGTCTGGTATTACGCCTTTTTCCTGCAACCGTCGCGCCAATTGGTTTGATTTCGCGTTTAATTCACCGTAGGTCATGAGCTCATTGTTATAGACCAACGCGACGTTGTTCGGGTTTTTTGCCGCCTGTTCCTCAAAAAGCTGGTGAATCGTTTTATCCCGCGGGTACTCCGAGTGTGTATCGTTGAATTCGTATAATACTTTATTACGCTCTTCTTCCGACATGAGGCTTATATCGGAAAGCCGGGACGTTTTGTCCGCGGCTATGGCTTCAAGCAGATTGCGCAAGTGTTCGCTCATGCGCTCTATCGTCCCTTGTTTAAACAGCGCGGAGCTGTATTGTAAGGTAATAACAATTTCGTCGCCCGCTTCCTCCGCAGTGAATGTCAAATCAAACTTTGCCGGCGCTTGCCTGATTTCATAACTCGAGAATTTCAGGCCTTCTATCTCCAGCTCTATCGTTTCCAGGTTTTGTAGTGTAAACATCACGTCAAACAACGGATTCCGGCTCAAGTCACGGCGGAGATTCAACTTGTCCACTAACTCCTCAAACTGGTAGTCCTGATTTTCATACGATTTTAACGCGTTTTCCTTTACTTCATTCAAAAACTCATCGTATGTTTTCCCACCCGCCGGATTATTGCGCATTGCAAGCGTGTTCACAAATACTCCTATGATGTTTTCCAGATCCGCGTGAGGTCGGCCGGCTATTGGGCTGCCTACAATGATGTCTTCCTGTCCCGAGTACTTTGATAACAAAATGCTTATTGCGGATAATAAAACCATATATAATGTCGCGCCGGTTTCCCTCGCCAGGTTGTTCAGTTTTTTTGTCAGATCCCGATCAATCCTGAACACATTCATACCGCCCTCAAAGGATTGTATCGCGGGCCTTACATAGTCGAGCGGCAGGTTCAGAAAGGGTATATCGTCTGAAAAACGTTCCAACCAATAATTCTCCTGCTCAAGAATTTTCTGCGACTTTATGAATTCGTTTTGCCATTCCGAGAAGTCTTTATACTGGATCCGTTGCGGCTTTAGATCGCGGCCTTCGTAAAGCGCCGTAAACTCCCGCGTCAAAACGGCTACGGACGTACCGTCAGATACGATGTGGTGCATGTCGAATAGCATATAATGCCTGCTATCAGATGTTTTGATCAATCCGATGCGAAGCAGGGGGGCTTTGCTCAAGTCGAAGGGACGAATGAACTCTCTTATCCTTTCGTCAATTTCTTCTTCGCGGCTTTCCGAGTATTCTATGTTAAAAACTGCTTTGTCAGCTATTCTCTGTACTATTTCGCCGTTTATCATGTCAAATGACGTACGCATAGCCTCATGTCTCGCGCCCAGCGCCAAAAACGCCGATTCCATGCGATCTCTATCCGGACGTCCGTTTATTATCATCACGCTGGGTATATTGTACCCAGTACTTTCGATATCGTATTGTTGCAACAGCCACATACGTTTCTGCGCTGACGACGTCTCGTAGTGTTCTTTCGTATCAACCGGTCTGATTGCCGAATACGCGCTTACCGCAGCGCCTGTTATGTAATCGCCAAGGCCTTGGATTGTCGGGTTTTTGAACAATTCCCTCAACGGAAGCTCGACGTTTAACTCCCTGTGTATTTTTGAAATCACTGCCATCGCCTTGAGCGAATGACCGCCAAGGTCGAAGAAGCTGTCGTATATTCCAACTCTTTCCCTCGCTAAAACCTCGCAATAAATGCCCGCCAGCTTTACTTCCAGATTATTCCTCGGGGCGCAGTACTGTGTTTCGGAACCGCGTTCAGGCGCCGGAAGGGCTCTCTTGTCAATTTTGCTGTTGCGCGTCAGCGGCATTTTTTCCAACTTCACGAAATACAACGGAACCATGTAGTCCGGCAGGTTTTCGGACAGCTTCCGCCGCAAATCTTCCGGATGGGTTTCTTCGTCCTCAACTATGTATGCGCACAGATACTTTCCGCCGGAGTCATCTTCAAGAGCAATAACCGCAGCTTCTTTAATGGGCTTGATTTCCAGGAGGCGGCTTTCAATCTCTCCCAACTCCACGCGGAATCCGCGGATTTTTACCTGCTGATCGATGCGCCCCAGAAATTCGATGTTTCCGTCAGGGCGCCATCGCGTCAAATCGCCCGTGCGGTACATGCGCGCGCCCGGGATAAACGGGTTGCAGACGAATTTTTCAGCCGTCAATTCAGGCCGGTTCAGGTAGCCCCGGGCTAATCCGTCGCCGGAAATGCAAAGCTCGCCGGGTACGCCGATGGGGGAGGGCTGGTTGTCAGCATTCAATATATATGCCTGATAGTTTGCAATAGGTTTTCCGATCGGTATGCTTTGGCCTATATTTTCAGGATCCACACGGTACAAAGTTGAAACCACCGTTGCCTCTGTTGGCCCGTATGCATTGTATAATTCCAACTTTTCGCTCAATCTTTTCGCTAAGCCTGTTGAACAAACTTCGCCTCCGGCTACGAGTCTTATCAAGCTATTTGCTTTATCAAAATTTACTCCATCAGAATTAACTTCATCGAGATTTACATCATCAGAATTCACTTCACCGAGATTTACATCATCAGAATTCACTTCACCGAGATTTACATCATCAAAATTTAACCATTCCAGAAAAGAAGGAACCAAGCTTGTAAATGTTATTCCATTATCCCTGAAAAATGAATTGAACTTATAATTATCAGCCAGCAAATTCTCGTTAATCAGATATAGTGAGGCGCCACTGAATAAAGCCGCGCATATCATCCACATTGCCGGATCAAAGCTGACTGAATAAAACTGCAGCACCCGATCCCGTTCATCAATCTTATATGCTTCAATTTGCCCGACAATGAGATTTACCACGCTCCCATGCTCCACCATTACGCCCTTCGGCTTTCCCGTCGTTCCCGAAGTGTATATCACGTACGCTAAACTGCCCGGCCCGCTTATTGAAGCTAAATCCGTCGCGTCGCCTGCATAAATCCCGGCTTCATCAAGATTCAGCTTCTCCCCGCCAAACTCGGTTTTACCGCTAAGCCACGACTGCGTCAGCAGGATTTTCGCGCCGCTGTCCTCCAGCATAAACCGTATCCTCTCACTGGGATACCCCGGGTCTATAGGTAAATAGGCGCCGCCGGCCTTTAATATTCCCATAATCCCCACGATCATATCGAAGGAACGCTCCGCCATAATCCCCACAATTTTTTCGGGCTTAACGCCTTTTTCCCGAAGCAACCGCGCCAGTTGGTTAGATTTAGCGTTTAATTCGCTGTAAGTCATGCTTTCATCGTTTAAAACCAGGGCAATGTTTTGGGGCGTTTTCTTTGCCTGTTCCTCAAATAACCTGTTGATCGTTTTATCCTGTGGATACTCCGCGCGCGTGTCGTTGAATTCATAAAGTATTTGACGGCGTTCTTCAGGCGCGGCAATATCGATTTCCCCGATTGTTTTATCCGGGTGCTCCGCGATTTCCGAAAGAATCGTCTCGATTCGCCTCAGAATGAACTCTGCATCAGTTTTTCCATACACTCTTGGATCGTACATCAGGTTAAAATTGAGGCGCTCGTCGTAATAAGCCGATACTGACAAGCTGTAGTTCGTTTGTTCCCTGAATTCGAGAACTGTTATATCGGCGTCGGATTTCTGTGACGTTGCAAAATCGCTCTCGTCGAAATAATAATTCTCAAATGCGAACGCCGTACTGAATAAATGCCGTCCCAACGCGCTTCTGCTCTGTATTTCCGCCAGGGGACAGTGGTCAAATTCAGTGCTTTCCACCCCCTGCTTATGAATGGATTGTAACAATTCTCTTATGGTCGTGTTTTGGCCGCTGCGGACGCGTACAGGCACAGTGTTAATAAACAGGCCGACAATGCGCTCGATCCGCTCGACAGGCGCGTTTCTGCCAGAAACTACCTTGCCGAACACCACATCGTCCGTCCTGTTGTATTTTTGCAGAAGAATCCCCCATGCGGCTTCCGCGATACTATTCAATGTAATATTTTCGCGTTGCGCAAAATTCTGAAGCTTTTTGCCGAGTTGACTGTCAATTACACGGGAAAGCCGCTCCACCTCGTTTCCGGTCTCCTCCGCTTGTATTGGCAATATCGTCGCCGTCTCGCCGTAGCCGTCAAGTAATTGTTCCCAGTATTGCAACCCGGCTTCCCGGTCTTTCTTTTCTAAGATGTGAATATAGTCCTGATAGCTTTTTGACATGCTTTTTTCTTCTTGAATCTCATGCAGAAGCGCCTCATAGCTATATCCGTTTAGCAATTTTCTGTAGAAGTCAAAAAAGTCGCCAAATAACAACGACAAACACCAACCGTCCATGATGATGTGGTGTATTGTCCACAGGATAACGCTTTCCCCGTCGTTTTTACATATCACGCTTACTCGCAATAAACTGTCGTTTTGGAGGTCGAATCCCCGCGTCACGTCGGCTTTCTTTTGCGCTTCGATATCGGCGTCGTCTTCCGCGCGGGTCAGGCTTAATTCGATTTTTCTGTTGCGGAGTATAGTTTGCCAGGAATTCCCGGTTTTTGTTGTTATAAACGCCGTACGCAGCACTTCATGCTTCATTGACAATAAGTCTATGCTTTGTCTCGCCGGTTCGATTTCCAGCAAGCCTTTATATTGTAATACTAATTGTATAACGTATTCCGTCGAACTCTCATTCAGCAGGTTTTGATATAGCATTCCTTCTTGCAAGGGAGTCAATCCATATATTTTTTCGACATTAGAACTAGGCATATTAATTCCTTTCCGGGCATTTCGACCTGGCAATTGCGAAACGCCATTATTCGGGTGGATATTGAATCCGCCCCTACGGTGTATTTTTTTCGATGCAAATTCTATATGTAGGGGTCGAATCCATTTCGACCCGCGTATCGCTTTCTAATTAAAGACATCCAGTATTTCATCCAGTTCGGTTAGAGCTAGTCTTTCGTCATCCAGCCCATAATCTGAGGAAGTCTTTACTGTTTCAACCTGTCCTGCGCATACGTTTATTATATCTTTCAGCGCCTCCAGGTAAGCCTCGCCAAAACGTTTCGCCTCATCGGGCATAATCCTGTCTTTTCTGTAAAATACGTCTAGATTTAAGGTTCCGCCTGAAACGATACAGTTTACGGTAAGCGCTTCTTTCAGTAAATTTTCCGGCGCTACGCTAACGCCAACGCTGTATTCAGACACTTTGAATATCCCGTCCGGCGAGCCCGTTATTTCTGCGTCGATACTGCCAAGGTAGTTAAAGGCTACATCCGCTTCTTCCCGCACTTTCCCCCGCGCTTCTTCCTGTGCGTCTCCCCGCACTTTTCCCCGCGCTTCTTCCCGTGCATCTCCCAGCACTTTTCCCCGCACTTCTTCCTGTGCGTCTCCCCGCACTTTTCCCCGCGCTTCTTCCCGGATGTCTTCCCGCGCGTCTCGCAGCACTTTTTCCCGCGCTTCTTCCCGTGCATCTCCCAGCACTTTTTCCCGCTCAGGGAAAACTCCTGACAAGTATTTCAGCGCGCCATATCCCATACCCTTGTTTGGAACCTTTCGCAGCGTTTCTTTTGTTTGGATGATTGTTTCCCTCACGTCGGCGCCCAGGTTGATAATCACGGGGTATATGCTCGTGAACCATCCCATCGTCCTGTCTATGTCAATTCTCCTGTGTATCGTTTCGCGGCCATGGCCTTCCAGGTTGACGCACATATTATCACTGCCGGTCAATTTTCCAAACGCAATGCCCAAACCGCTGATTAACAAATCATTTATCTCCGTCCCAAACGCCTTGCCGGACTGATAAAGGAGCTTTTCCGCGTCATCCTTACCGAGTGTAAAGCTTGCGGCGCCCATTCCTTTTTCTTCTGTAACCGTTTCCCGGAATATGGATTCCGGCGCCCTTTTTACTATCCGCTCCCAGTAAGCCGCTTCCTGTCTTAGCTCATCGCTTTCGCTATACTCTATCAGCGCTTCACTCCAGGCCTTGTACGACGCGGTCTTATCGTTAAATTTTATTTCGGCGCCTGACAGCCACTGTCTATAGCCTGTTTCCAAATCCTCGACGAATATCCGCCAGGAAACCCCGTCTACAGCTAAATGATGAATACACACCATGAGGTGGTCCGCTTCTTCAGTCCTGAACAAGCCAGCCTTCATCAGGGGACCCTTTTCAATGTCGATGCTTGCCTGTATTTCACTATTCTTATCTTCTATTTCATTGGCAAGATCAGTTTCACTCAGACCTCTATCACGATAATCAAATACAAACAAGCTATATCCGGCGCCTTTGGCGCATGCAGTACCATCAGCGGCGCCAGCGCCACCCGTGCCTTTAGCGCATGCAGCGCCACCAACGCCACCAACGCCTTCGGAGCCATAAGCGCCACCAACGCCATTCGCGCCGCTGGAGCCATAAGCGCCGCCAACGCCGTTTGCGCCGTCAACGCCGTCGGCGCTTTCAAGTAATACCTGCCTGTTATCCCGGTATACGGCCCTCAATATATCGTGGTGTTTTACAATTGCGCCCAGAACGGCGGTAAGCCCGTTTATATCTATCCTCCTGACGGATTTCAGCATAATCGCCTGATTAAAATGGTTTATGTTGCTAATACCAGACGCGAAAAACCACCTTTGAACAGGCGTAAGAGGCGATTCACCCGTCACTTCACCCTGCTCATATAAAACGCCTTCATCACGCGTTTTTAGTTTTTCGCTTGCCTTTTCCACAACCGGATTCATCAAAAGATCGCGGACACTCAGCTCATATCCCGCTTCCCGTAGCTTCGAGATAATACGTATGGCCTTGATAGAGTCGCCGCCCAACTCGAAAAAGTTATCAAGCGCTCCGATTTTTTCGTTGCCCAGTATTTCGCTGAACGCTTTAGCTAAATTAGCTTCTTGTACTGTCCTCGGCGCGACAAACTCAATCCCTGAGCCGCCCTCCGGCGCCGGAAGGGCCCTCTTGTCGATTTTGCCATTGAGAGTCAGCGGCAATCTCTCCAGACGTACAAAATACTGAGGGACCATGTATTCCGGCAGGTTTTCGGACAGCTTCCGCCGCAACTCGCCCGGCGGGATGTCTTTGTCCGACACGACGTACGCGCACAAATATTTGTCACCTGATCCGTCCTCACCGGCAATGACGACAGTTTCCTTTATGGATTCAATTTCCAGGAGACGGCTTTCAATCTCTCCCAACTCTACGCGGAATCCGCGGATTTTTATCTGTTGATCGATACGCCCCAGGAATTCGATGTTTCCGTCGGGACGCCATCGCGCTAAATCACCCGTGCGATACATGCGCGCGCCCGGAATATACGGGTTGTCGACGAATTTCTCAGCTGTGAGTTCAGGCCGGTTAAGATAGCCCCGGGCTACGCCGTCGCCGGAAATACAGAGTTCACCGGATACGCCGATGGGGGAGGGCTGGTTGTCGGCGTTCAAAATATAGGTTTGATAGTTTGCCATAGGTTTTCCGATCGGAATGACGGCGGCGGCGTCCTCGATCTCATTGACGCAGTAATACGTGCTAAATACAGTATTCTCCGTGGGGCCATAGACATGAACGACTCTATTCTTCCCCATATAGGTCAACGCTTTTTTCACGTGAGAAACTGATGACGCCTCCCCTCCAAAAAATACTTTTCTAACATTTTTAAAGCAGTCTGTTTCATAATCTATCAATGTGTTAAATAATGCGGTTGTCGTAAAAAACATGCTAATATTCTGTTCATGTATTATTTGTGACAGTTTTGCTATATCTAAAGAATCGGCCTTACTGACCAAAACAAGCTTTAAACCGTTCAGTAAAGCGCCATATATGTCAAAGACCGATCCGTCAAACGCATAATTTGACAACTGAAGTATAACGTCATTTGGCCTTATATCAGTATAATTTGTATTCTTAACGATACTATATACATTTTGGTGCTCCGTTTTTACCCCCTTCGGGTTTCCCGACGACCCGGAAGTATAAATGACATACGCCAAATCACACGGTCCGCCCGCCGGCGCCGGATCCGACGCGTCGCCCTCATATACCCCGGCTTCGTCAAGGTTCATTTTCTCCCCGCCAAACTGTATTCTACTGTTCAGCCAGGACTGGGTCAGCAGGATTTCCGCGCCGCTGTCCTCCAGCATAAACCGTATTCTTTCATTGGGATACTCAATGTCTATGGGCAAGTAAGCGCCTCCGGCCTTCAATATACCCATAATCCCGACTATCATCCCGAAGGAACGTTCCGCCATAATACCCACAATACCGTCGGGTACTACGCCCTTTTCCCGCAACCGTCGCGCTAATTGGTTGGATTTCGCGTTTAATTCACCATAGGTCATGCTCTCATTGTTATAGATTAACGCTATGTTATCAGGGTTTTTCGCCGCCTGTTCCTCAAAAAGCCGGTGAATCGTTTTATCCCGCGGATACTCCGAGTGAGTATTGTTGAATTCGTACAGTACTTTATTGCGCTCTTCTTCCGACAAAACGCCGATATCGGAAATCCGGGCTGTTTTGTCCTCGGTTATGGCTTTTAACAGATTACGCAAGTGTTCGCTCATGCGCTCTATAGCCCCTCGTTTGAACAGCGCGGAGCAATATTGTAAGTCAAAAACTATTTCGTCTCCCGCCTCTTTCGCCATGAATGTCAAATCGAACTTTGCCGGCGCCTGCCTGATTTCATAACCCGAGAATTTCAGGCCTTCAATCTCCAGCTCTATCATTTCCATATTTTGCAGTGCAAACATCACGTCAAACAGCGGATTCCGGCTCAAGTCACGGCGGAGATTCAACTTGTCCACTAACTCCTCAAACTGGTAGTCCTGATTTTCATACGCTTTTAACGCGTTTTCCTTAACTTCATTCAAAAACTCAACGTAGGTTTTCCCGCCCGCAGGATAATTGCGCATAGCAAGCGTATTCACGAACATTCCTATTATGTTTTCCAAATCCGCGTGAGGCCTGCCGGCTATGGGACTGCCCACAATGACGTCTTTCTGGCCTGTGTACTTTGACAACAGAATGCTTATCGCGGATAACAAAACCATATACAAGGTCGCGCCGGTCTCCCGAGCCAGGTTGTTCAGCCTTTCCGTCAGATCCCGATCCAGCAGGAACGCCGCATTACCGCCCTCAAAGGATTGTATCGCAGGTCTTGCATAGTCGAGCGGCAGGTTAAGAACGGGTATATCGTTTGAAAAACGTTCCATCCAATACTTCTCCTGCTCAAGTATATTCTGCGACTTTATGAATTTGTTTTGCCATTCCGAGAAGTCTTTGTATTGGATCCGCTGCGGCTTTAGATCACAGCCTTCATAGAGCGCGGTAAACTCCCGCGTCAGGACAGCTACAGACACGCCGTCAGATACGATGTGGTGCATGTCAAATAACAGATAGCTCCTGCTCTCAGACGTTTTGATCAAACCAATGCGAAGCAGAGGGGCTTTGCTTAAGTCGAAGGGCCGGATGAACCCTTTTATCTTTTCGTCAATCTCTTCTTCGCAGCTTACCGAGTATTCTATGTTAAAATCTATCTGTTCAGCTATTCTCTGCACTATTTCGCCGTCTATCATGTCAAATGACGTCCGTATCGCCTCATGCCTCGCGCCCAGCGCCGAAAACGCCGATTCCATACGGTTTGTATCCAAGCGTCCGTCTATAATCATCACGCTGGGTATGTTGTACCCCATGCTGTCAATATCATATTGTTGCAACAGCCACATTCGTTTTTGCGCTGACGACGTTTCGTAGTATTCTTTCGTTTCAACCGGTTCGATTGCCGAATACGGACTTGCCCCCGCGCCTGTTATGTAATCGCCAAGGCCTTTAATTGTTGGGTTTTTAAACAATTCCCTCAAAGGAATCTCGACGTTCAACTCCTTGTGTATTTTGGAAATCACCGCCATTGCCTTTAGCGAATGACCGCCCAGGTCGAAGAAATTGTCGTTTATTCCAACCCTTTCCCTCGCTAAAACCTCGCAATAAATGCCCGCCAACTTTTCCTCCATATTGTTACTCGGGGCGCAGTATTGTGCTTCAGAACTGCGTTCAGGCGCAGGAAGGGCTCTCCTGTCGATTTTGCCATTGCGGGTCAGAGGCAATTTTTCCAGCTTCACGAAATGCAACGGAACCATGTAATCCGGCAAGTTTTCGGACAACTTCCGCCTCAGCTCGCCCGGAGGGATTTCTTCGTCCGCAACAATGTAAGCGCACAGATACTTGCCGTGGGAGTCGTCTTCATGAGCAATAACAACAGCTTCTTTTATGGATTCTATTTCCAGGAGACGGCTTTCAATCTCTTCCAACTCCACACGGAATCCGCGGATTTTTACCTGCTGATCGATGCGCCCAAGAAATTCGATGTTTCCGTCAGTGCGCCATCGCGCTAAATCGCCCGTGCGGTACATGCGCGCGCCCGGTATAAACGGGTTGTCGACGAATTTCTCGGCTGTGAGTTCAGGCCGGTTGAGGTAGCCGCGGGCAACGCCTTCACCGGAAATGCAGAGTTCGCCTGATACGCCGATGGGGGAGAGCTGGTTGTCAGCGTTCAATATATAGGCCTGGTAGTTTGCCAGAGGTTTTCCGATCGGAATGGCGGTAGGAGCGTCCTCGATATCGTTGACACAGTAAGACGTGCTAAACACGGTATTTTCTGTAGGGCCATAGACATGAACGGCTTTATTCTTGCCCATATAGTTCAACGCTTTTTTGACGTGAGGATATGATGACGTTTCCCCTCCAAAAAATATTCTTCTGACATTTTTAAAGCAGTCTATTTCATATTCTACTAATGTGTTAAATAATGCAGTCGTTGCAAGAAACATACTAATATTCTGTTCAAGGATTATATGCGACAGCTTTTCCATATCTGAAGAATCAGTCTTACTGACCAAAACAAGCTTTGCGCCGTTTAGTAAAGCGCCATATATGTCAAAAACCGATCCGTCAAACACATAATTTGACAACTGAAGTATTATGTCATCAGGTCTTATATCAGTATAATTCGGATACTTAACCAGGCTATACAAATTTTGATGCTCCGTTTTTACCCCCTTCGGGCGCCCTGACGACCCGGAAGTATAAATAACATACGCCAAATCACATGGTCCGCCCACTGGCGCCGGATTTGCCGCGTCGCCCTCATATATCCAGGCTTCGTCAAGATTCATTTTCTCCCCGCGAAACTGTATTCTATTGTTCAGCCACGACTGCGTCAGCAGGATTTCCGCGCCGCTGTCCTCAAGCATAAACCGTATTCTTTCGTTTGGATACTCCGGGTCTATGGGCATGTAGGCGCCGCCGGCCTTCAATATCCCCATAATACCCACTATCATCTCAAAGGAACGCTCTACCATAATCCCCACGATTCCGTCGGGCGCCACGCCCTTTTCCCGCAACCGGCAAGCCAATTGGTTGGATTTTGCGTTTAATCCGCCGTACGTCATGCTCTCATCGTTATAGATCAACGCGATGTTGTCCGGGTTTTTCGCCGCCTGTTCCTCAAAAAGCTGGGGGATTGTTTTGTCACGCGGATACTTTGTGTGAGCGTCGTTGAATTCATAAAGTATTCGGCGGCGTTCGTAAGGCTCGATAATATCGATTTCTCTAATTGTTTTGTCGGGTGACTCCGCGATTTCAGATAAAACCATCTCTATTCGCCTCAGAATGAACTCGACCTCAGTTTTGCCATACACCCTTGGATCGTACATCAGGTCAAATCTAAGGCGGTCGTCGTAATAAGCCGATGCTGTCAAGCTGTAGTTTGTTTGTTCCCTGAAATTGAGCACTGTCACATCGGCTTCCGATTTCTGCGGCGTTCCAAAAACGCTCTCATCAAAATAATAGTTTTCAAATGCAAACAGAGTGTTGAACAAATTCCGTCCCAGCGAGCTTCTGCTCTGTATTTCCACCAGGGGGCAGTGATCAAATTCAGCGCAATCCACGCTTTGCATATAAACGGCTTTAATCAAGTCTCTTATGGTTGTGTCCTTGTCATTCCGGACACGAACAGGCACAGTATTGATGAACAGGCCAACAATGCTCTCAATCCCCTTGATAGGCGCGTTTCTACCTGAAACCACCTTTCCAAACACCACATCGTCAGTCCTGTTGTATTTTTGCAGGATAATTCCCCATGCGGCTTCCGCAATACTATTTATTGTGATATTTTCATGTTGCGCAAAATTCCGGAGCTTTTTGCCGAGCTGCTCGTTGATTGTACGGGAAAGCCGCTCTACCTCGTTTCCGGTCTCCTCGGCTTGTATTGGCAATACCGTCGCCGCCTCGCTGTAGCCGTCAAGCAATTGTTCCCAGTATTTAAGCCCAGCTTCCTTGTCTTTCTTTTCCAGGATGTGGATATAGTCCTGATAACTCTTTGACCCGCTTTTTTCTTTTTTTATCTCCTTCAGAAGCGTCTCATAGCTGTATCCATTCAGCAGTTTTTTGTAGAATCCGTAAAAATCGCCGTATAACAGCGACAAACACCAGCCATCCATGATGATGTGGTGTATTGTCCACAGAATAACGCTCTCCCCATCTTTTTTACAAATCACGCCTACACGCAATAAACTGTCGTTTTTGAGGTCAAATCCCCGCGCCACATCGGCTTTCTTTTGCGCTTCTGTTTCGGCGTCGTCTTCCGCATGGGTCAGGTATAGTTCGATTTTTCTATCGCGCAGTATAGTTTGCCAGGAATGTCCGGCTTTTGTGGTTATAAAGGCCGTGCGCAACGCTTCATGCTTCACTGACAATAAGTCCAGGCTCTGTCTCACGATTTCAATTTCCAACAAGCCCCTGTATTGTAATGCTAATTGTATTATGAATTCCGTCGAGCTCTCGTTCAGCAAATTCTGATATAGCATTCCTTCTTGTAAGGGGGTTAATCCATATATTTTTTCGACATCAGCTCCCAGTATCTCTTCAAGTTCAGCCTGAGCGAGCCTTTCATCATCCAGCCAATAATCGGAAGAAGTCTTCACTGCTTCCGCCTGTCCCGCGCATATATCGATCACGCCTTTCAGCGTTTCCAGGTAAACCTCGCCAAAACGTTTTGCCTCTTCGTGCGCAATCCTGTCCTTTCTATAGAGTACTTCAATATTTAAAGTACCGCCTGAAACGATACAGTTTACGGTAAGCGCGCCTTTAAGCGAATTTTCCGGCGCGACGCTTAACCCGGCGCTGTATTCAGATACTCTAAATACCCCGTCCGGCGATTCTGTTATTTCAGCGTCGATTTTTCCCAGGTAGTTAAAGGTTATCCCTGCCTCTTCCCGCTCGGGAAAAACTCCTGACAAATATTTCAGGACGCCGTATCCCAGACCTTTGTTGGGGATCTTTCGCAGCATTTCCTTTGTCAGGATAATAGTTTCCTTCACGTCTTTTCCCAGGTTAATAATCACCGGATATATGCTCGTAAACCATCCCATCGTCTGGTCTGTCTCTAATCTCTTATGTATCGTTTCCCGGCCATGGCCTTCCAGGTTGACGCATATATTGTCCCGGCCGGACAGCGTTCCAAGCGTTATGCCCAGACCGCTGATCAGCAAGTCATTTATCTCGGCCCCAAACGCCTTGCACGACTCATAAAGAAGCTTTTCCGCATCATCCTTGTCGAGTGAAAAGCTTGCGGCGCCCATCCCTTTTTCTTCTGAAATTGTTTTCTGGAATAGAGGTTCCGGTATCTTCTCTGTGACGCGCTCCCAGTACGCCGCTTCCTGCATTAACTCGTCGCTGCCGGCATACTCTTTTAGCGCTTCACTCCAGGCTTTGTACGACGCGGTTTTTGCTCCGAGTTTTATTTCACGGCCTGACATACGCAGCCTGTAACCTGTTTCCAAATCTTCGATGAGTATCCGCCAGGAAACCGCGTCTACCGCTAAATGGTGAATACACAACATCAGGTGATCCGCCTCGTCAGTCCTGAACAAGCCCGCCTTCATCAGAGGGCCTTTTTCAATATCGATGCTCGCCTGTATTTCACTGTTCCTATTCTCTATTTCATTTGCAAGGTCAGTTTCGCTCAGACCTCTCTCGCGATAATCATATATGTACAAGCCATATCCGGCGCCGTCACCGCCGTCGGCGGCGCCCACAGCTCCCACAGCGCCATAGGCGCCGTCACCGCCGTCAGCGGCGCCATCAACGTTACGAGCGCATTCGGCGCCATGTGTGACGCCGGCGCCACCAACCCAATCGGCGCCATGAGCGCCGTAAGCGCAATCG
>JGI24702J35022_10000279_pt1 | contig 29706 bp, 16 predicted proteins | sample TergutTh196P4_FD_35022 | JGI IMG/M metagenome (IMG submission 35022)
CAAGGTCACTCACAAACGAATACCTCGAATCAATCGGATATTTGAATATTTCCAAAAGATACGAGGTACTGCACTCAAATCATTGAACCGCCTAGTACCGGACGGTACGCTAGGTGGTGTGAGAGGCCGGGCAGCCAATTAATGACTGCCCTCCTACTCGATAGTAATTTTGCATCCATTAGGTCGTAATATAAACATAAGCGGCGGTTTTGGAGCCTGCAACGTTACCGGCGCCCGTAACGGTCACCTGTATGTACGAGCTTAAGTCAGCGGCGCCGAGCGCATAACTGGCGGAAGTGGCGCCGGGTATTGCGTTCCAGCCGGCTTGGCTCCACCTCTCCCATTGGTATGTGACAGCCGGACTGGTAACCGAACTGGAATAGGTAACGCCGGCTGTAAGGGTCGAGCCCACTCGCGGCGCGCCGGTAATGACTACGGAGCTGATCGAAACCGGGGCCGCCGCGATATACACAGAGGGGGATGTGCCGGAACCGCTCACATTGGCGCCGGCGCCCGTAACGGTCACCCGAATGTATGAATCGGCGTCAGCGGTCGCGGGAGTATAACTGGCCGAAGTAGCGCCGGATATGGCGACCCAAGTGGAGTTGCTCATCTTCTCCCATTTATATGTGACGGCTGGATTGGAAACAGACCCGGAGTAGGTGACTCCGGCAGTGAGAACCGATCCAACCCTTGGCGTACCGTTTATGGTTACAGAGCTGATTGTTGCCGGAGCGGCTTCGATTCGCACAAAACCGGAGGTCTTGGAACCTTCAATATTAGCGCCGGTACCCGAAACAGTCACCTGAATGTATGCATTGTTGTCAGCGGCCACGAGCGTATAGCTGGCTGATGTGGCGCCCGGTATGGCTACCCAGGCGGAGTTGACCCACCTGTCCCATCTGTATGTGACAGCCGGGTTGGAGATCGATCCTGAATAGGTAATGTTGGCCGTAAGGGTCGAACCCACTCTCAGGGCGCCGGTAATGGCTACAGAGCTGATTGTTACCGGGCTGATGTAAACATAACTGGCGGTTTTGGAGCCATTCACATTGGCGCCGGTTCCGGTAACAGTCACCTGAATGTATGAATTGTTATCAGCGGCTACGAGCGTATAACTGGCGGAAGTAGCCCCGGATATAGCGTACCAGCCGGCTTGGCTCCACTTCTCCCATTGGTATGTAACCCCCGGATTGGAGGTGACCGACCCTGAATAAGTGACGTTGGCTGTAAGCGTCGACCCCACTTGCGTCGAGCCTGTTATGGTTACGGAGTTGATTGTCAATGGATCGGAGTTGATCAACACGGAACCGGAGGTCTTGGAACCGTCTACATTCACGCCGGCGCCCGTAACGGTCACTTGGATGTATGAATTATTGTCGGCGGCCACAGGCGTGTAACTGGCGGAAGTTGCGCCCGGTATAGCGACCCAGGCGGATCCGTTCCACTTCTCCCATTTGTACGTGACTACAGGATTGGTGACCGTCGTTGAATAGGTAACGTTCGCGGTGAGCGTCGCCCCCACTCGCGGCGTGCCGGTAATAGCCACGGAGTTGATCGTTACCGAGTCGCCCGTGATCAACACAAAAGCGGCGCTCCGAGAGCCTTCCACATTTGTGCCGACACCCGTAACCGTCACCTGTATGTATGAATCAACGTCAGCAGCTACGGGCGTATAAGTGGATGAAGTGGCGCCTGGAATTGCGACCCATGAAGATCTGTCCCACTTCTCCCATCTGTATGAAACAGCAGGATTAATTACATAACCGGAGTATGTGACGTTGGCTGTGAGGGTCGATCCAACTCTCGGCGCGCCGATTATAGATACGGAGCTGATCGTAACAGGGAGAGTTTCGACCAAAACATAGCCGGAGGTCCTGGAACCCTCAACATTGAGGCCGTTACCCATAACGATTACCTGAATGAATGAGCCGGCGTCAACCTCCACGGGAGTATAGCTTGATGAAGTGGCGCCCGAAATGGGGACCCAGATGGAGTTGACCCACTTCTCCCATCTGTATGTGACCGTCGGATTGGTGATTGCTCCGGAATAGGTAACGCTGGCCGTAAGTGGTGATCCCACTCGCGGCGTGCCGGTGATAGTGACATAGTTGATAGCAACCGGGCTGATATATATAGAGCTTGAGGTCATGGAACCTTCCACATTGAAGCCGGTACCCGTAATGGTCACCCGGATGCTTGAATTGTTGTCAGCGGCTACGGGCGTATAACTGGCGGAAGTGGCCCCGGATATGGCGAACCAGCCGGCGCCGCTCAACTTCTCCCACTTGTATGTAACAGCCGGATTGGTAACAGACCCTGAATAGGAAATGTTGACCGTGAGGGTTGACCCAACTCTCGGCGCGCCGGTAATGGTTACAGAGCCGATTGTCACCTGGGAGGCCGTAATATATACGTAGGGAGAGGTCATAGTACCTTCCACGTTAATGCCGGTACCCGTTACGGTTACCTGTATGTATGAATTAATGTCGGCGGTTGTGGGCGTATAAGTGCCGGAAGTGGCGCCGGGTATAGCGGACCATCCGGAAGAGCTCCACTTCTCCCATCTATATGTGAGGTCCGGACTGATGACCGAATCGGAGTATGTAACGTTAGCCGCGAGGACAGATCCTGTTTTTGGCGTGCCGGTGATAGTGACCGAGTTGATCTTAACAGGCGCCTCAGTTTTATACGTGATATCCGTCGCGCTCCAGGCATAAGCATATTGAACGGTCTCTAAGTTTTGACTCGCTTTTGTCACGCGGATCGTATATTGAGTATCGGACGAAGAGGGGAAATAGACCATTTGCTTGCCGGCATTCTTTTTAGCCGACGTCCCCATTAGAGTAGCGCCGCGATATACGCGCAATTCCAGTTCCTGTAACGTTCCCAAATTTGCCGAGCCGCCGTATTGAGTTGTTTCCATCACAGCATTCTTGCGAAGCCAGGCCATACTTACATTGATGTTTGCCCCGGCAGCCGGCTGTACTATACCGATATCCGTAGAGCCTGAGGTGATTTGACCAATACCGTAATTGCCTTGCGCCACAATCGATATGATACGATAGGCGTCAACCGCGCCGGCGCCTTGCCTTTGCGTCAAACCGTCCGCCATATTTTCCTGAGCCGTTCCATTAGCCGGAGACACTTTTCTATGGCATGAGGCCATAACAATGGCTTTAACCAACTCGGGAGTCGCGGCCAAAGAAGGTTTTAATTGCACCATCATAGCCAGGATCCCCGTGAGCGAAGGGGAAGCTTCGCTGGTGCTGTTTTGCGCAATAACAATATCCGGCTTATAGCAAACAAGGTCTGTACTCGTTGTAGGATTATACCTGAAATCCCACATAGTGTTAAGTGTAGCGCCATCTGTGTTGTAGGCGCCCGCCGAAATGCAGTTATACCCGCTCGAGGGAGTTATGACCAACGGCCAGCCGGATTCCTGCCAAAACTTGTCGTTTCCAGCACTGGCAGTCAACGTAACATTATAGGCGCTTATAATGGCGTCAAACCATTTTGCCGGAGAATCGTTTTCATATTGCGCAGACCAACCCAAATTTATGCTGCCGTTTATCAGATGAATATTGCGATTCATGAGCACCCATTCAACATCTGCAAAACGATAGTAACCAACCGAATAGATGTTCACATCGCTTGCGAACGCCTGCATCGTCCCGGCGACCAGGTTTGGATGAAAGTCTTGACTCACTTCCGGAAGAACCGACGTATTCGTTATCGGATAAACGGCCTTGTCAATCACGTTCTGGATGTTGCCCGTCTTGCTGATCCAGTCATATAAAGCGGCGTCTGGTCGCGTCCATCCGTGGTCGTTCATCAGCACATTTACGCCGGCGCCTGTCAATCCCGACAAATCCCGGATCGTATCCACTCTCATCGCCTTCCTCTGAAGCTCACAGAGCGGCGGCGGCTTTTCAGAATCATCGTAAAAGTCAACGCTCACCACATCCGAAGACTTCGCCGCGTCCAAAATCTCAGCCTTGGTTAAATAGACGATCATAGAGGGCGTCAATTGGCTTTGGAATAAGACCTCATCCTCGGGCAGATCCAATTCTTTTGCCATTGCGCTGTTCTTTTTTATGTAAGCGTTCCGCGCAGCTTTTCGCCGGGCATTGACATAGATGTCTGTCCGCTGACGCTCCAGCCTCCGTTGAGGTTCGGTAGCTTTTATGTAGGCTTTTAGCTTTTGGGCGATCATCTCCCGTTGCGCGGCGCCTGTTGCAGCTGCGCCCGCACCTGCGCCTGCCGCGCCCGTGCGTGTTCCTGCGCCTGTGCCTGCTGTGCTTGCGCCTCCGCCTGTTGCGCCTGTGCCTGCCGCGCCCGCGCCCGGCGCCTGAAATTCTAACTCAGACGCATATTCCAGCGCTTCAACAAGATCTTCGGGCACAGGTTCGAAGTCCACCGCCAGGCTTTCGACAGTCAATCCAGTGTCCCTCTCCGCCTGTTCATCCACTTTGTCTTGATCGATATCTCCAAACCAGATCCAAACGGGTATCTTGTCATCGTCCCCGGCTTCATCCATTTTGACTAAAAGGGGCGGCGACATTTTTTCTTGGAGGGACAAGGACTCCATGCTCTCCTCGGCATTGCCCTCCTCGGCATTGCCCTCGTCTTCGGGCTCTGCCGGTACGTCCTGTTCCGGCGCCAACTCGAACTCCGCCGGTTCGGGCTCCTCGTTAAGCGTCAGTTCTTCTATACCAACAACTGTATCTTCATTTTCAACTACGTCTGCATCTTTATCTGCATTTAAATACTCAACTACGTCTACATTTGCGTCAACATCAACATCAACATCTACATCTTCATCTGAATCTGAATCTGCGCCTATATCTACAACTACATCTTCATTCACGCTTTCATCTGTGTCTGCATATACGAATACATCTATGTCTTGAACTGGATCATATATTTCATCCGCCTGCGTCTTGCCTGAAGCGACCTCTCCTTCCACTCCCGATTCCGCTGCAGCCGCCTCGCCAATTATCGGAACCCCTTCAGCTCCTGATTCCGCTGTTGAAGCCGTCTCGCCGAGCTCCGTAATCCTTTCGAGCGCAATGTCCGGCGCATCCGGATATACGGAACCGCCAGCAGAAACAAGCGGACCGTCAACAATCCAATTGGACGCTAACTCTCCCTCCGGCGCCGGAACAGCATACTGACTCTCGAATGGCGCCTCCGCAGCTACTAATGGAGAAAACGCCGGAAACGCCAACACAAGCGTCACCATTAAAGCTAAGAACCTTCTGAATGTTTCTCTCACATCTTTTCTCACTAAAAAAAACCTCCCATCTCCCCAATTTTTTTTGTGCACCTAAATGGCGCTATTTCACAAAGACAAGCATAATGATTTGGGAACAGTTTGTCAAATTTATCATATTACGTCTACGCCTGCCTGCAGGCATATGCCGGTATCTACGCCTGTCTGTGGGCAATATGCCAGTGCCTCGTTATTTATATCTATTTCCTGGAAAAGTATGACACTGCTTGTGATTGGCGCGTTTCCGCCATTCTGTATCAAAGGTAACTCATCGTCAGAGAGGTCAATTCATTTTATGACTTCAATATGTCGAAAACTTTAGCTTATTGGTATAGTGGATGAACTCCATCTGAAATATTTCCGCCAATAGAAGGGGGATTTTTAAGCACTAATCCACACTCACAAACGCCAAAGGCGTTGAGCGGCGAGTATGATCAAGCGTCCACGAATAACCCCCCGATAGACCTGACAAACCGTTCAAACGCTTTTTTTCCCGCTTCGTCTCGCTTAAACACCCCGCAGTGCACTAATACCGAAACGAAAGTATTACCGATCTCGCCACGCAGAATGTCATCCGCCGTCTCCGGAGTAAAAGAACGCTTATCATGCCACGACGTAACCCATGCGGCATGTTTGGCGATGTTGTCAATGCCCGATATGTCCCGTTTTTCAAGCAAAACCGCCTTTAGATCGTCCATCTCTGTTTTCAGTCGCGAAGGCAGTACCGCCAATCCCATGACCTCAATTAAGCCTATATTTTCCTTTTTGATATTGTGTATCTCTGCATGAGGGTGGAAAACGCCTAAAGGATGTGCTTTTGACGTGATATTGTTGCGCAGGGCGAGGTCAAATTCGTACCTATTGCCGCGCATTCGCGCAATAGGTGTAATGGTATTGTGCCGCGAGCCGCCAGTGCATGCAAAAACACCTACCGCTGAGTCTGAATATCCACGCCATTGATTTAATATGTAGTCGGCAATGTCTACCACCCTCCCGGGATTGCGGTGCGATATGCGGATTACGGACAGAGGCCATTTGACAATGCCCGCTTCTATATCCTCAAACCCGGTTATCCTGAAGCTCTTTTCAATAGGCGCCCGTTCGATTGGGAACTCGTACCGGCCGCCTTGAAAATGTTCATGAGAGAGAATACTTCCGCCCACAATAGGCAAATCAGCATTGGAACCCACGAAGTAATGCGGAAATTGCTTCACGAATGAAAGAAGTTTTACAAAAACTTTGCGGTCGATTATCATTGGCGTGTGGATTTTATTTAGAACGATACAGTGTTCGTTGTAATAAACATACGGCGAATACTGGAAGCCCCAATCCTCTCCGTCAATATCTATCGGAATAATTCGTAGGTTCTGCCGCGCCGGGTGATTGGCGCGCCCGGCGTAACCCTCGTTTTCCGCACACAGCAGACACGCAGGATACCCGCTTTCAGGCGCTGCGCCTGCCGCGGCTATGTCTCGTGGATCCTTCTCGGGCTTGGACAGGTTTATTGTAATATCAAAACGCCCGAAAGGCGTTTCTGTTTGCCAGCGAATGTCCAAAGATGAATAAAAACGATCAATGTAATTGCACGCTTGGCAAAAACTGTAAAAATCATCTGTGGCTGCTTCCGGAGATTTACTGTATAAACGTCGGAATTTGTCAATCACAAACGACGGAGGCGGGGTCAAAATCCCCATGAACGCCGTACTCAAACGCTCTCTCGAGGCGAGTGAATCCTTGCATAAACCATTTTGAACTGCGTAATCGTTCAGCTCAGACAGAATATCATGTAAATCCGGCGCCGTGGGAACCGTTTCGCTTGAGACTTCGTAATCAGGCAGCCGCATTAATTCCAGAACGCGATTGCGCGCAAAAACCGCGTCTTCCCGCTGCAGAAGTTTATTATTTATCCCGTAGCCAATCAAGTTGTCGATAGTCATGTAAATCATGTTTTTATTTACTATAGTCATACAAGGAGATAATAATGCCTTTCCCACGCTTAGTCAACAATTGATTGCCCTGGAGAAATTGATTTTTCAAGGTTCGGACTACTTTCTGTAACTGCTAAGTTTTAGTAAATATTTTCATTGATGAAGGCGCAGAATATTGATATAATTGCGCAAGTAATCGGCGATCAGGTGCGGTTGTCACACCCATTCCTAAAAGGAAGGGGGTGATGCGTATGAGCACATACGAAACAGTATCTTTGATGATAAATTTTTCTATGTTGATCATAATTGTCCTAAAATTCAGGACAAAAAAATAACCGCCCTGTTGTGTCCACAGGATGGTTATTAATCTAAGAACCTAATTGTGGCAACCGCATCAGCGGCGCCGATTACTTTTATTATACACAAATATGGGCAAAAGTAAACTGTTTTTTCATGAGTTCAGGGCTGTCTTTTTTGTGTTTCTTCTACAAGAGTTGGTTCGATATCTATGTTGCCGTCTTTTGAATGTTAACTTTCAATAAAATCAAATGCAGAAATCGTTTTTTCTTTTCATTTCACAAGCTACGCCGGTGGTTTTCCGGCACAGCTGACATATGGGGTCTGGGAGAACCGCTTTCCCCAATGGTTTGAACCTTTATTTTGCTGGCCGGCGATTGTAGTAGTATCTGTCCTGCGGTCACACCGAGAAGTTGATCTTTTTCTTGAGGGGGGGTGGGCTCAGGAACCAGGGGGCGGGCCATAAAAAAGCGACTTCCCAAAGAAGTCGCAACAGATTTGGTATTTTATGGAACAGGATAATCATATGCATCCCTGCCCTCGCCTGTCTATGTCATTTTGTCGCGGTATTCCGAAGGAGAGAGGCCTGTGTGCTTTTTAAACAGTGTATAGAAACTTTGCGGGCTTCGAAAACCTACCTTTTCAATTATGCTTGTTACCGCCATGTCCGGGTTTGACAGAAGCTGCTTTGCTTTTTCAATGCGGAGTTTCAGTACTGTTTCATATATGCTCATGCCGGTTTCATTTTTAAAAACACGCGCCAGGTAGGTTTTATGTACATCGAACGTTTCAGCGAGGGTGCTTAGGTTGATGTCGGTCTCGTAGTTTTGGAGTATGTACTCCACAATTTTGCGTATTCGCGGGCTGCAATCAGAGATTTGCACCGGCAGCCTGAAGGCGCCTACGGATACGTCATTCACCGGAAGTGTTTTTTTTACGCGAAGAAGCGTGTCCAACAATTCGTCAGGTGTAAGAGTGTCTTTTATAAGGTAGTCGCTTACCCCCAGCTTTATAGCGGAACGGGCGTAGTCGAACAATTCATGACAACTTAATACAATAATAATCTGATCTGCATTTGCTCGTTTTATATGTTGTATTAGCATTAGTCCATCCATTATCGGCATTTGAATGTCGGTTATGACTAAATCCGGCTTGTAGATAAAATACTTACTTAGCGCGTCCTTTCCATTATTCGCTTCACAAACAATAGAAAAACCTGCATCCTCCCAATCTATCATTAGTCTAAGGAGTTCGCGAGATGGTCTTTCGTCATCGACAAGCATAACAGAAAACATTATTCCTCTCCTTTTACAGCGAGCATAACAGAAAACGTTATTCCTCTCCTTTTAGAACAAACGGGATTTTAAATATGATCTGAGTTCCTAATCCTGGCTGGCTGGAGATATGAAATTTGCTAACGTCAGGGTAATAAAGTTGTATCCTTTCCATTACATTTCGCAGACCAATCTTACTATATCCCGTAGTGTTTTTGTATGTTCCGTCTAAAAGCTTCTCAAGGACGCCGGGATCGATTCCCCTGCCGTTGTCACATATGTAAACCGCCATTACAGAGTCTTCAACAAGTATTACCACATCTATCCTGCCGGGATAGGGCAATGTCAGTATTCCATGAAACAACGCGTTCTCAACTAACGGCTGCAATACAAGCTTGAGCAACAACGCATTATTTGCCATGGGATCCAGCCACGTGTTATAAATAATCTGACTGTCCGCATAACGTATTTTCTGAATATTAATATAGTTTTGCAAATAATCCAATTCTTCACGTACAGTGACAAACTGGTTGTCAATGTCGCTGCTAGCCCTGAGAAGACTGTTAAAACTGACTATAGCGTTGTAAAGCTCCGTGTTCTTTGCCTTAAGCGCCATATATTTCATAGCGTTTAGCGTATTATGGATAAAATGCGGGTTGATCTGGCTTTGCAGAAGCGCCAGCTTTCCCTGCAGCATCGAGATTTCAATAAGACGTTTCTCTTCCTGCTCCATCATTTGAATCTCGGTCAGTTTTTTTACATTTAACGTCATGTTATTAAACCCAGTTATCAATCTGTGCATTTCATCAATTGTATTTGATTTTACAGGCTCGGGCCAAATACCCTCGGACATTTGCAGCATTGCTTCGTTCATGCGAAGTATGGGATTGGTTATTTTTCGCGCGACAAGAAAACAAACCAGAGATAGCAAGCATACGGTGCAAAGACAGATCGCGGCTACGAGTAGCGACGCGCTCGAAGCCTGCCGGACCAGATCGCTATAGTCTACGAAAACGACGATGCGCCACCTGGGGTAATCATCAACCATTCGGCTATAAAAAAGATATGTACTTCCGCTGATTGTCACCCTGTTGTCGGTTCCTTCAGCGTTTTTCTTAACATAGATTGGCAAGACATCCTCCGGGGATTCATCCGAATAACTATAGACTGGTTTCATGTTTTCATCCAGAACGAATACTTGAGAATGGTATTCGCTAAAAAGATCGGCAAGACCCGAGAAAAAAAGGCTAACACGAATATTAACGGCAAAATACGCAAGCGCGTCATAGTTTAACAAATTGTAATAACTGCCATAATATGTAAGCGTTTCGGTGCTTTTTACGTTTAGTTCGTCATGAAAAAACCTCCCATACACAAAGCTGTCCTTGAAATCGGAAAACGAAACGCCGCTATTGCCGAAATGGCTTATTGTATCCTGAGAGTATATATCGCTCATTACAACGCCATCGTTACTGACAAGCAGAATAGCTGTAACGAGAGACGTGTTTCTGCTGCGATATTCGCCGAGTATATCCGCAAGGCTTTGCCTCTCTGTGGAGCTTAGCGCGAATCTTTGTTGACCGGGTGTTCTGTATATTATTGCGCGTAACTGTTCATCCCTGTTCAAGTTGCTGTGCAGAGAACGCACTCTTTCCACAAGCGCTGATATGTCCCTGTTTGCCAGTTCGAGCTGTTGGGCGATCATTTTATTTCTTTCAGACATGGCTTGAGTATATAGGTAAAATGTTATTGTGAGTATTGTTAAGCCAAAAGCAACTAGAAGCGGTAAAGAAACCCATACAGTAAACCTGACGCTAATTTTTTTCATACATTTCAATATTCCTCTATACGACTAATAACTATACCTCTGACAATTCCTCTATACGACTATTAACTATTCCCCTGTCTATTCCCCTGACTATTCCCCGTATCATTCAGTTACGTATATAGCCAATCTTTCTTAGTATATGTGAGTTATGAATACAAGTAAATATATTGAAAGATTTAAGAAAGATTTGTGTTGATATTATTGATATATAAGCTAATATTATTGATACTAATTAAAAATACGCCATGATATCATAATCTGGTGGAGAATATATATCGGATATATACAAAAAATACGTTTACATTATTTATTTTTGCACCTATTGCACTGAGGAGGGTATTTTGAAAAGGAGATTAAGCTCATGGGCAGTCGCTATAGCCATAATCCCCTTATTTGCTGTTTTCCTAGTTGTGGCTTGCTCACCGGTTGTCGTAGGAAAGGAATCGGGGTGGGTCATTGCTTACATTTGCAAAGATCTATCACAGCAATGGTATATAGACCAATCAGAACAGATGCAAAAAATAGCAATGGAGCTTGGAGCAAGTGACGTCATTATGTGTAACACCAGTATGGATCCTGAAAAATACATGATCTATCTTGATAATATGATATCTCAGGCAGTTGACATGATTATCGTCTGCCCGCCGGATCAACAGCTGTCTCGTTTGACCGTAGATCATTGCAAGATTGCGGGCATTCCCGTGATTGCCGTTGACGACGCCCTAATAGATAAGGATGGTAAAGTGCTGGCGCCGGTCGTAGAACTTGCCGCGTTTGAAGTCGGACGCCAGCAGGGTGAATGGCTTGGCGAATACTACAAGGCGAACTATGCGTCTCAAGACCCTGCCGAAGTAGGCTACATGGTAATGACAATGAATGAAGTGTCATCGTGTGTTCTGCGGCATCTTGGGGCTCAGGAAGCATTTGGAGAGAAAAGCGACGGCTTTGATCAAAATAATATGGTTGAAGTCAACTACGACGGAACGCCGGAGAAAGGGTTTGAGGTAGCCGCCGCCACAATTGCGGCGTACCCGAAGATTAAGTATTGGATGGTGACCGCGCCTAATGAGGAAGGCGCCTATGGAGCAACACGAGCAATAGAACAGGCCGGAAAGGACAGAAATGCGGTGGTCGTCGGTTCAGGAGCTTATTATGCGAAAGATGAGTTCAAAAAGGACTACTCTGCGATGAAAGCCGCTGTATTCTACGACGCGCGCGTTGCAGGAGAGACTGTTGTCCGTGAGGCGATGGGATATTTGAAGGAAGGAGTGGAAATGTGCGGGGACTACAAGATTAACGGTCAGGAGTTTGGACGCAGGCCCTTTGGAAGTGTTCTTGTGACACGAGACAATTATTTGGAAATAATGGGAGACGCGGCGAACTGAGACTTCAGACAGAACTGACAATAGAACCTACAGACAGAGCCAACAGACCAGGACCTGCAGGCAGAGTGGATGGAAAGAGCAGATAGGCGGTTTGCAGACAGGGCTGATGGAAAGAGCAGATAGGCGGCCTGCAGGCAGGGCCGATGGAAAGAGCAGATAGGCGGTTTGCTGACAGGGCCGATGGAAAGAGCAGATAGGCGGCCTGCAGGCAGAACCTACAGACAGAACCTACAGACAGGGCCTGCAGACAGGGACTACAGACAGAGTCTAATTACTGAAAATGCGGTAATTATGATAAGAAACAAAGTGAAGAGCAAGTAATGGGAATGAAAAGGAATGAAAAATTTTGAAAGTGGAGAAGGGAGAAGTAACTATGAAGACCAGCAAGAGATTATTATCAATTTTGTTATCTATATGCTTTATAGCGTCGATGCTACCATCGGGCATGATTACATTTGCCGAAGGCCCGGGCAATGTTGAGGTAACAAAAGCGGATGCGGCATTTGTTTCGAATGGAACGGGTGAGCGTGACGAATCAAAAACAGACGAGGCGAAAGTCAATCTGCCGGGTAAGGAACAATCCGAAGGTGAGATAGACGCTTTACCTTCCGGAGAGGAACCTGAACCGGGACTCAAACCGGGACTCAAACCGGGACTCAAACCGGGGACCGAACCGGGACTCGCATCGGGACTCGAATCGGGGTCCAAACCGGGGTCCAAACCGGAGACCGAACCGGAGACCGCATCGGGACTCGCATCGGGACTCGAATCGGGGTCCAAACCGGGGACCGAACCGGAGGCGGCGATGGAAACGGAGGCGTCGCTGGCACAGTCGCCGGTGTCGGAGGCGGCGCTTGCGCCGGCGCCTGCGCTGGAGAATGGAGAGCCTGAATTTGAACTCTTGCCATTGGAGGACAGCAGCGAAATTGTCGCAGCCGTTGAGTTGGCTGATAGGGTTTTGGCATACGCCTCCACTGATATTGGCGTCGACCCGTATGCATTCAAGCAGGACAAAGTTGACGCCCTAACCGCCGCAAAGAACGCGGCAAACGCTATACGCGAATCAACAGACGGCGCGGCTGTTTCCCTGGCTGTAGCCGCGATAACGAATGCTGTTGACGAACTGCTGGACAGCAATAAGCTGCCGGGGGATCCGAGCACGTCAGCCTCTCCGCAGAATAAGATGACAATGACCGCGAGTACGTTCCACAGCGCCAGTTACGCTCCGGAAATGGCTATTGACGGCAATACCGGCACGATGTGGCATAACTTGTACTCTCCCTCCGTTGCGCCGCGCCCACACGAAATAGCGGTGGATTTGGGAAGAAAACAACTTATAAGAAGCCTTTCTGTTTTGACCAGATCCGACAGGAATTCGGGCAATATTAGAACGGGCGCTATATATGCCGGGGATTCTTTTGATGATTTAGCTTTTGTTATGAATTTCACCTCAAACGTGGGACAGGGGGCTACGGCTACCCTGACGCTGCCGTATGTATACGCAAAAGTTGTAAAAATATCTGTTGCTACCAGTAACGATGACCAGACGGCGATCGCAGAGCTTAACGTAAATACATACGACCGCGGCGTCAGCGCGCTGAACTCGGTGTACCTGAACGCGCTCAGCGTCGCTGACGGCGCCATCCCGGGCAGTAGTTACGGTATGTATCACATAGAAGACATTAACGGCTTTAAGAGCCAGATCGAAAGTATTTTCAGTTCCTTTTCTTTTGAAACGACCAAGAATTCCGAATGCTATGCGCTTATTGAGCAATTGGAACTGGCGCAGTCGGAGTTTGAGGCAAAAAAAATAGCCATTACTAAAGACGTTTTGCTACAAAAAATCACTGAAGCGAGACAGCTTTTGGCAACTTTGCCCGCTGGTCCTGATAAGGATTTGTTTGAAGCGGCAATAGAAGCCGCGGAGGATATCTATGACGATATTAACAGCGCCCCGGCCGATATAAGCGGAGCGTTCATATCGCTAACCGGGATAGCAGAGTCGATCCTCGGCGCAGGTGACGCAACGATGAATCTCGCCGGTACATGGGGGCTGTATTTGGAGGAATACAACCCCGCGAAACCGTTTGAAGACGTTGCCGCGCTTCCGGGAACCCTCGACGAAAACAAGAGAGGAACGCCGAATACCGTGATAGACAGGGAAAGGCTCAGCAGGTATTTTATCTATACGGGGCCCGCGACTTATCAAAAGAATGTGATTGTGCCAACCGCCTGGACCGGCAAACGCGTGGAGCTCTTCATGGAGCGGACGAAAAGAACGAGGGTATGGGTGAACGGCACAGCGATCACGCCAAAGCAGATTTGGGACGTCTGCCTGGCCCGGTACCCGGCTGCGTTGAATCAAACCCAGAACCTTTTGACTACGCCTCAGATTTACGATCTTGCAGATGCAATTGTATATGGCGCCGAAAACGAAATAACGATTGAAGTTAATAATATTATCCTGGGCATGACTGCGCCCGGAACGCCGCCCAATACAAACCAGCCGGCTCAGGGCATATGGAGAGGCCATATGGGGACGGAGGAAACGCAGACGCTCTGGAACGGGATATTGGGCAAATTCGAGTTAAGGGCTTATCAGTCGTACGCTATCACCGGACTGCGGGCGTATCCAAACCCGGATTTAGAATCTGTGAGCGTGGAAGTCGATATAAAGAACGTAGATAACGCGGAACAACTCGGCGCCAAATTGACGGTGCAAGTCGAAGGGCTCGACCCGGTGACGATCGACGTCGACCTCCCCAATGACGGCGTAGAAAGGACGTTCAAAATCCCGAACTACGACATGGGCGACGACGTTAAGCTATGGAGCGAGTTTGAGCAGAATTTCTATAACATCACAGCGTCTCTTGCAAACGGGAGCTCAAAGACTGAAAGGTTCGGCATGAGACGGTTTTACGTCGACCCGGCTACCAAACTATTTTCGATTAATAAAGGCACAAAGGTGTGGCTGCGCGGAGAGACGAACTGCGCCGTATTCCCGCTCACGGCATATGCGCCGATGGACGTGGAGAGCTGGAAAGCGCTGTTTGCCAACTACAAAAAATACGGTGTAAACTTTGTCAGATTCCACAGTTGGTGCCCCCCCAACGCCGCTTTTGAGGCGGCGGACGAGTTGGGCCTGTACCTCCAGCCGGAATCGTCTTCATGGGCTCAGAATATGTTTGGCAACGCCGCGGGAAGAAACTTCTGGACTGCGGAAGCATATGAAATACTGAAAACTAACGCGAATCATCCGTCCTTCGTAATGTTCACGCTCGGAAACGAGAATACATACTCGTCTACCTCACTGGACGGCATGAATGGTATAACGTTTGGAAACAATCTGGTGAACTGGCTCCAGGCGGCGGACGGGACAAGGCTGTTCGCCAGGGATTCCAACGGTGGCACCGGCAGTCTCGTCCCGGCGGCGGGTTCCGACTTTTTCACATCGGTTTCATACCCGAGCAGTGATAGGTTGAGAGGAAACGGCTGGACGAACACTTTCGTTCCGAACACAACGCAAAACTATACCACGGGGCTTAATTACATCCGAAACAACAATACAAACAACATGGCCGTATTTGGCTTTGAAGTCGGCCAGGGCCTGGTATTCGCCGATGTACTCACCGAGATTGATAAATACACCGGGTTGTTGGAGCCGCGCAATTTCCAATACATACTGGACGGTCTCAGGGATAAGGGAATAAGCGACGAAAAGATAAAGAAATACATCGAGGCCAGCGGTATGAGCTCCAGGCTGTTGTATCGCGTGGAAATCGAGGCGGCGCTCAATACGCCCGGATTCAGCGGGATGTCGCTTTTAGGGGTTCAGGATTTTTCGGGCCAGAAAATGGCGCTCGTCGGTATGATGAACGCGCTTGGAGAGATCAAACCCTATGAATTTGCAAACCCGGACGAGTTTAAGAAGTTTTACAGCCCTGTAGTCCCGCGCGCGAACCTCTCAAAGCTCGTGTGGAAAAACAGCGAGGAGTTGTCTTTCGATCTCAGGCTTTTGAACTTTGGCCCTACGGACTTATCCGGCCCGTTTACCTATAAACTGTACAACAAGGATGGCGGCGCGATAGTGGCCGCCGGAACTTCGGATATTACTTCCTTCCCGCAGGGGACGTGGACGGACGGGGGAAATGTCAAAATTGCCCTTTCCGGCGTAACAGAAGCGTCTCAGCTAGTGCTTGAGCTCAATCTTGGCGACTATCAGCTCGAGTATAACATATGGGTGTATCCCGATGTTGCCGACTATGAGCTGCGCGAAAACAATAAAGTCTACATCTCTGAATACTATAACGACGCGGTACGGGACGTATTGGCGGCCGGCGGAAAAGTGTTGATCTGCCCCGCGCCGAGCGCAGCCAATTTCAACCAGTCAAGCGGAACTGTTGTCGGTCGCACGCCTAACCCGTTCAATGTATTCTGGTCCAGTTATGACGGCAACGGCACGCTTGGGCTTTTAGTGGACAACAACCATCCCGCGCTTGCAGGGTTCCCGACGTCGTACCATTCTGATTTCCAGTGGAACAGGATGTCAAGAAGCCCGGTCTACGCCGTGAACGTCGCAAACATCACCAACGCTGACGGGGAAATGATACAGCCGATCGTCGAGGCTATCAACTCCGCGCACCATCAGGCAACGTTAGGTATGCTGTACGAGATGAAGGTTGGCGCCGGCAAGTTGATGATATCAACAATGGGTTTGAACGCGCTTCGGGCAACTTACCCGGAAGCAAAAGCGCTCAGGGATTCGATACTCGATTATATGAACTCCGACGCGTTTGACCCGGGATTTGAAGTGACTCCAGACAAGGTATCGGTCAATGTCCGCACCGTTCAATTAACGCTGCCGGCCAGCGTCGAGCTTTCCTATGAGAAAAATACCGGCGACGACTATTACACGGTGACGATTACGACGACCGGAAGCGGCTATGAGTACAGCTTTGACGGAATTAATTACAGCTCGTCCCGCGTAAAAGCCGACTGTGTTTGGGGGACCGAAGTAAGGGGTTACGTCAGACGGGCGGCTGCCGGCGGGTATAGCCCAAGCCCGGCGGTAATAGGGTCGATAGCGCTTGGCGATATATCCGGGGAGCAGGATTTGTCCGGAACCTGGCGCTTAGCGCTGGACAAGTATGAAGATGTTTTGTCCACGCCAATCGAGACCGTTATTCTGCCTGGTACGCTTGACGAAAACAAAAAGGGTACGCCAAACACCGCAATAGACGCCGGAAAGCTCAACAGGTATTATATGTATACCGGACCCGCGACCTACATAAATGAGGCGGTTTATGTTCCGTCGGCATGGGCCGGAGAACGCGTCGAGCTATATATGGAGCGGACAAAAAGGACAAGGGTATGGGTGAACGGTACGGAGATCGCTCCCAGGCAGGTTTGGGACCGTTGCCTGGATGACTACGCGATTGACTACCCGATCGTGGAAGAGCAAGCCTCTAACCTCTTAACGACTCCTCATGTTTATGACCTTACCGGCGCTATCCAGTACGGCGCGGATAATGTAATCGCTATCGAAGTGGATAACTATTATTTGGGCTTGCCTCCCGGCATGAGTACGGTAACGGTCACCAACGCATATGTGCCGGCTCACGGCATATGGAGAGGCCATATGGGTACGGAAGAAACGCAGACAAACTGGAACGGGATCCTGGGTAAATTTGAGCTCAGGGCTTATAAAGACATAGCAATCACCGGCTTAAGGGCTTATCCAAACGCGGATTTGAAGTCTGTGACAGTCGAGGTTGACATAAAGAACGTGAGCGGCGCGGAACAACTCGGCGCCAAATTGACAGCGCAAGTAGAGGGGCTTCCCGCGGCGACGATAAACGTCGATATTCCCAATGACAGTGCGGAAAAAACGTTTAAGATACCGAACTACGACATGGGCGATAACGTTAAATTATGGAGCGAGTTTGAGCAGAATTTCTATAACATCACAGCGTCTCTCGAAAACGGCGACGCAATGTCGGAAAGATTCGGCATGAGACGCTTTTACGTCGACCCGGTCACGCATTTGTTCTCTATCAACAACGGTACGAAAGTGTGGCTGCGCGGAGAGACAAACTGCGCCGTATTCCCGCTCACAGCGTACGCGCCCATGGACGTGGCAAGCTGGGAGGCTCTGTTTACCACATATAAAGAATATGGCGTAAACTTTGTCAGATTCCACAGCTGGTGCCCGCCCGACGCTGCATTTGAGGCGGCGGACAATTTGGGCTTATACCTGCAGCCCGAGTGCTCATCCTGGTCGCAGAATATGTTTAACAACGCGCTGTCCCGCGGTTACTGGACGGCGGAAGCCTATGATATACTAAGGACTTTCGCTAATCATCCGTCGTTCGTGATGTTTACGCTCGGGAATGAGAATACGTACGGCTCCGCGTCGTTAAGCGGTACGCTTGGAGTCGCCGAAAACGGTATAACATTTGCCAACAGGTTGGTGAACAAATTACAGGCTACCGACGGCACAAGGCTGTTTGCCAGGGATTCAAACGGCGGCACCGGCAGTTTGGTCCCGGCTGTAAACTCCGACTTTTTTACCTCGGTTCAATACCCGAACGGAGAGAGGCTGAGAGGAAACGGCTGGACAAACACTTTCGTCCCGAACACAACACAAAACTATACCACGGGGCTTAATTACATCCGAAACAATAATACAAACAACATGGCGGTATTCGGTTTTGAAGTCGGGCAGGGATTGGTATACGCAGACGTACTCACAGAGCCCGAAAAATACACCGGGTTACTGGAGGCGCGCAATTTCCAGGTCATTTTGGATGGTCTCAGGGCCAAGGGTATAAGCGATGAAAAGATAAAGAAGTATATCGCAGCCAGCGGCATGAGTTCCAGGCTGTTGTACCGGGTGGAAATCGAAGCGGCTCTCAATACTCCCGGATTCAGCGGGATGTCGCTCTTGGGTATCCAGGATTTTTCCGGGCAGCTGATGGCGCTTGTGGGCATGGTGAACGCCCTCGGGGAGGTCAAGCCTTATGAGTTTGCCGACCCGCTTCAGTTTAGAAAGTTTTTCAGCCCTGTCGTCCCGCGCGCCAACCTCTCAAAACTGGTTTGGAAAAATAGTGAAACGCTGACGTTTGATCTTAAGCTTAATAACTTTGGCCCGACCGATTTGACGGGCGCGTTTACCTACAGCTTATATAACAAGACAAGTGGAGCGGCAGTGGCTTCCGGCGCCTCCGCAGTCAGTAATTTCCCTCAAGGGACGTGGACGGACGGGGGTACGGTTAACGTCCCGCTTTCCGGGATATCCGAAGCGTCTCAATTGGTACTTGAACTCAAGCTTGACGGCACTTCTTATCAGCTCGAGTACAACATTTGGGTATATCCCGATATTGTTGACTATGAGTTGCGCGAAGACAACGAAGTCTATATTTCGGAATACTATAACGACGCCGTGCGTGATGTACTGGCCGCGGGCGGAAAGGTGCTGCTCTGCCCGAGCCCCAGCGCCGCCAATTTCAATCAGTCCAGTGGAAGCGTAGTCGGCCGTACGCCCAACCCGTTTAACGTATTCTGGTCCAGCCTTTCCGGCAACGGCACGCTTGGGCTTCTGGTAGACGACAGCCATCCGGCGCTTGCAGGTTTCCCGACGTCGTACCATTCTGATTTCCAGTGGAACAGGATGTCAAGAAGCCCGGTCTATGCGGTTAACGTCGCAAACATCACCAACGCTGACGGGGAAATGATACAGCCGATCGTCGAGGCTATCAACTCCGCGCACCATCAGGCGACGCTCGGGTTGTTGTACGAGATGAAGGTTGGCGCCGGCAAGCTGGTTATATCCACAATGGGTTTGAACGCGCTTCGGGCAACTTACCCGGAAGCAAAAGCGCTCAGGGATTCGATACTCGATTATATGAACTCCGACGCATTTGACCCGGAATTTGAAGTGACTTTAGACAAGGTGTCGGTCAATGTGCGTACGGTCCAGTTAGCGCTGCCAAGCGCCGTCGGGTTTTCTTTTGAGAAAAACACGGGCGACGATTATTACACTGTGACGATTACGACGACCGGAACCAACTATGAGTACAGCTTTGACGGAATTAACTACAGCTCGTCCCCTGTAAAGGTAGACTGCGCCGGTGGAAGTACAGTGACCGGCTACGTCAGATTGAGAGCCAATAATGGATATAGCCCAAGCCCGGCGGTAACAGGGTCGCTAACGCTCGGCTATACTATAACCGTAACTGTGGCGGCGGGATTAGGCGGTTCCGTTACAGGCGGAGGTTACTTTATGGAAAACGACCCCGTCACAGTAATTGCTACGGCGGACGCCGGGTACATATTTGAGGGATGGTATGAAAACAGCGTAAAAATAGCAGGCGCAAATGAGACGTACTCCTTTAGCGCAACCGCTAACAGGGCGCTTGAAGCCAGATTTGTTCCAAAATATACTATAACTGTAGCAGCAGGCACAGGCGGATCCGTTGCAGGCGGAGGCGACTTTATGCAAGGCGCCGCCGTCGCAGTAATTGCTTCACCGAACGCCGGTTACGTGTTTGAGGGATGGTTTGAGAATAATGCTAAAGTAGTCGGCGCAGATGAGACATATACTTTTGAAGCAACTGCCAACCGAACGCTTGAAGCCAGATTTATTCCGGAATACACTGTAATTGTAACAGCGGGTTTTGGCGGGTCTGTTGCAGGAGGAGGCAAATTCATAGAAGGCGCCGCTGTCACTGTGATTGCCACACCGAACGCCGGGTACATGTTTGAGGGATGGTTTGAGAATAATGTTAAAGTAGCCGGCGCAGATGAGACATATACTTTTGAAGCGACTGTCAACCGAACCCTTGAAGCCAGATTTTCCCTAATCGTTATTGAATCTGCAACAACGAGCCCGAAGAACCTTGTCAGCATTATGGAAACCTCTAAGAACAGCAGAGTATGGGTTTTGGCATTCGAGGTCTTTGAATCGTATTCTGACGGGACAACAGCAGTTGTAAACTATTCAATCCAACTAAATGGAAACAACGCAAATCTTGATGGGAAATACACGTTCACCGAAGGCCCTCTCGAGGGTTATACACTTGTGTACGACATCAAAGGCAACGAGTCGAACGTAAAAGAGTTCATGCTAATAAAGTAGGAACATCTTTATGCTCGAATAGCCTGTGAAATGAAGGAAGCGCTTGCTTGGAAGGAATTCTCAAGCAGGCGCTTTCTGGTTGTGCGCCCGGCATTGGCTTTCCCCAGGTTTTCCCCGGTTCAATTCAGCAACAAATATCAGTTAATCTTATGAAGTAAACACAAAAAATGTGCATGGACTTATCGATTAAATGTGATATAATTCAGAGAGAATCAGCCAATTGGTTCGACAATAACGAATACAATCAGTATTTGTTCGATAATACTGGACAAGATATTCGCTTTCTGTTAAGATGCCGTTATGGGAAATGGAGATTCAAAGAATGTAAAATCAATCATTAAGGCAGCGGCTATTATTGACGCGCTAGCCGATTCTGATGAGCCGCTCGCGCTGTCCGCAATTTCAAGAGAGCTGGGAATGGCAAAGAGCACACTTCATGGCCTTATTTCCACACTAGTTGATGTAGGTTATGTTGCCCAGGACGTGGAGACGGGCTACTACTTTTTGGGCTTTAAGCTATTCGAGATTGGCAGTACGGTGTCACGTAAGTGGAATGAGCGTAAAATTGCATACCCGTTCATGCAGAAGCTGGCTGAAAAAACAGGGGAGACTATTCATCTCGCCGTGCTGGACGACGGAGAGGTATTATATATATTAAAGCAGGAATCGTCTGATTCAATACGCATAGTTACTGATATGGGAATCAAACTGCCTGCGCACTGCACAGGCTTAGGGAAAGTTCTTTTATCGGGCTTGCAACCGTACGACTTCAAGAAGTTCATAAGAAGAAGGAGCCTCGATAAGTACACCGATACTACCATAACTAACATGGAAAGGCTGAAAGAGGAATTGGACAGGATCCGGGCTCAGGGATATGCAATCGATGAGCAGGAGTATGTAGAAGGCCTGAGGTGCGTTGCAGTTCCCATACATAACCACAGAGGCGATGTAACATGCGCTCTGAGCGTAGCCGGACCAGTGGCGCGAATGCGCGGGCAGGTATTTGAAAAGAAGAAACAGGATGTATTGGAAGCGGCGCATGAAATATCCAGGCAAATGGGCTACCAGGGGGGCTAAATGGGATGTACAAGGTGACGGTGCGCCATGAGGGACAGGAACATACGTGTAACTGCGGTGATAATGAGATTGTGCTTTACGCAATGTGGCGTTCCAACATGAAGGTTGCTCCACGCGGTTGCGGCGGCGGGGGTTGCGGTGTATGTAAAGTACGGATCACGGCGGGGACGGTTACCTGTAGGAGAATGAGCTGTGAACATATAACTGAGAAGGACAGAGAGCGGGGAATCGTGCTGGCGTGTTGCATTACGCCGGCAAGTGACATTGAATTGTTTTTCTACGGCGAACAAAGCGGCGCCGTACAGAAATAATATAAAATTATTTTGGAGGTATTAGTTATGGCAATTACGGGGGTAATGAAATCAGGATTGATGCAGCTTCGCGTTCTGAACCTTGAAGAGTCAGTTAAGTTCTACACCGAAGTCTTAGGTTTATACGAAGTCTGCCGCACCGATGACGGGCGTGTATGCTTTAAGGCGTATGACGAGTTTGAACACCATTCGCTCACACTTAGGCAGGCTGATAAAGCCGGCATGGACTTCTTAGCGTTCAAGGTTCAGGATGACGAATATCTGGACAAACTTGCCGACGCAACGCGCGCATTTGGCTTACCTTGCGAATTTGTTGCGCCAAATTCCGACCAGCCGGGTTATGGACGCCGATTGGCGGTTCATACGCCCACAGGCCACCGCATCGACTTGTACGCACATTCTGAGTTTTCCGAACCGCAGCCGGGGCTGTTTAATCCTGAAATCTGGGTGCAGCATCCCCATGGCATTGGCGTACAATGCTTTGATCACGCGCTATTGTTCGGACCCAACTCAAAAGAGACAGTACGGTATTTCACAGATGTTCTGGGGCTTTCAAAAGTCGAAGTCGCCAAAACTCCCGATGGCGACGGTGATCTGTGTACATGGCTGACAGGCGCAAACCGGACACATGACGTAGCCGTTTTGGAATTCCCAGAAGCAGGCAAACTGCACCATGTCGGGTATAAGCTTGGCTCCTGGGAGGAAATCGGACACGCGGCGGATCTTATGACAATCAACAATGTAATAATTGACGCCGGACCCATGCGCCATGGCGTAACGCGCGGGCAGACGATCTACTTCTTTGACCCATCCGGGAACAGGCTCGAGACATTTGCCGGCGGTTATGCGTACTATCCGGATATGCCGTTGCGTGTTTGGGATTTCGAGCATGTTGGCAAGGGCATTTTCTATTACACGCGTATGTTGAATGACAACTTCCTTAATGTTGTGACCTGATGCTATATGTGTTTCAAATGTGAATAATAATACAGTGTGTTCAGTAAATTGAAAGATGTTTGAATTCCGTGCGCGGACAGGACCACGGACCGTTTGCGCACGGATTTTAATTCAAGTAGCTTATTGTTCAGCGTAGATAAAATAATTGACAGGGGAGTGATATTAATGGGCACAAGGCCTGAGATAGCAAATTCAATTAAAACCGGCGCATTTAATACAAATTATCATGACACGGGGAGCGGCGACCCCGTAGTAATGCTTCACGGTTCGGGACCGGGCGTTTCAGCTTGGGCAAACTGGCGCACTGTATTGCCCATTTTGTCAATGACGCGCAGGGTTATAGCTCCCGATATGGTGGGATTTGGTTATACGGATCGTCCCGACGGCATAAAATACAACATGGATGTATGGGTACGGCAAACGGTCGATCTGTTCGACGCGCTGAAGGTCGGGCAGGCCGATCTTGTCGGAAATTCTTTCGGCGGTTCGCTTGCGCTGACTATGGCTATACGGCATCCTGACAGGGTGCGCAAGCTTGTACTGATGGGCAGCATGGGTGTATCATTTCCAATTACGTATGGGTTGGACCGTGTATGGGGGTATACTCCATCCCTCGAGAACATGAAAGAGCTGTTGGGCATCTTTGCTTATGACCGCAAGATAATAAACGACGACTTGGCAAAACTGCGGTACGAATCAAGTATTCAGCCGGGGTTTCAGGAAAGCTTCTCCGCTATGTTCCCTGAGCCGCGCCAGCAGGGTGTCGAGAGTATGGCGTGCAATGAGATATATCTTCGCTCACTTCGACATGAGACGTTGATTGTACACGGACGCGAGGATCGCGTCGTTCCAATTGAGAATTCATTCAAGCTCGCCCAACTGATAGAGAATGCGCAATTGCACATTTTTGGAAAGTGCGGCCACTGGACCCAATTGGAAAAAACTGAAAGCTTTGCCAGATTGGTGGATAATTTCCTATCTGAGTGATGGCAAACCTGAGCGATAGCAAAACTGAGTGATGACAAACCTGAGCGATAGCAAACCTGAGTGATGACAAACCAATAATAACAAACCTGAGTGATGACAAACCTGAGCGATAGCAAACCTGAGTGATGACAAACCTGAATGATAGCAAAGGGTGTGGTGTATTATGATTGAGAAATATACGACGGCGCAACTGGCGCATTTACTGTACGAAGCGCAAACGAATCGCGTCGCGATAAGCCCATTGTCTGAATTGGAACCCGGCATATCGGTTAAAGAAGCGTATGAGGTCCAGATGATAAATGTCAGGAGGGCGATTAAGGCTGGCGCCAGGATTTCAGGCAAAAAGATCGGCCTGACTTCGCTGGCAATGCAGCAAATGCTTAACGTCAATGAGCCGGACTACGGTCATTTGTTTGACACAATGGACATGACGTACGGCGTGGCGCCAGATTCGGCGCCCGCGTTGTCTTCGGTGCTTACTACTGCGCCCGCTACGACGTCGGCTGCGACTCCGGCGCCGGCATCGGCGCAGGCTTTTGTATCGGCTGCAGTTCCGGCATCAACTACTTCGCCGGCGCCCGTTGATACGTCGACTTTTGAATCGGTCACGGCTCCGGCTGCGGCTCCGGCTCCGGCGTTGGCGCCCGCTGCGGCGCCCGCGGATATTCTGTTACAGCCGAAGGTTGAGGGCGAAATTGCCTTTGTGCTTGGACAGGACGTTGCCGGACCGGGTGTGACTCCTAGGCAAGTGTTGGAATCGACAGATTATGTAGTGGCGGCGCTTGAGATTGTGGACAGCCGGATTCGAGACTGGAAGATTACGCTTGCCGATACTGTGGCGGACAATGCGTCGTCTGGTTGTTATGTTCTGGGCGGCAAACGGGTTTCTGTTTCGGATATTGCGCTACCAGACGTGCAAATGGTTTTTTATAAAAACGGGTTGGAAATGAACCGGGGGTCAGGGGCCGCTGTGCTGGGCGACCCGGCGTTTTGCGTGGCTTGGCTGGCTAATAAGCTTTGGGATTTTGGCGTTACGCTTAAGAAAGGTGAGGTTGTACTGTCCGGAGCTCTGTCTGCAGCAATTGCGGCTGAACGCGGAGATGTATTCAAAGCGGATATGACCGGTTTGGGCTCTGTGGAAGTTCGGTTTTTCTAGCGCATAAAACCGAATCTCTGTTAAGATATGTATAAAATATGCAAAATACATGCATAAAGCGCAGATAAGATATGCAACAGACATCCATAAGGCACATATATGATTTTAATCAGACATCAACAAGTAGTCATGTAATAGATATGCAACAGACGTCCATAGGGCATGCCCGATATGTAGTATCGGGCATGCGTCAGACAAAGAGGTGATTTAATGGATAAAGTTAAGGTTGCCGTCCTTGGCCCGGGGAATATCGGCAGTGATTTGATGTACAAGATATTTCGCAGCAAAAATATGGAAATGGCGTTGATGGCGGGCATTGTGGAATCGGAAGGAATTAAACGCGCCAAGTCGCTGGGTATAAAGACTTCGATAGTTGGCGTCGACGGCGTCATCGCCGACGAGGAAACGAGGATAGTCTTTGACGCCACAAGCGCTTCTGCGCATTTAAAGCATGCGCCGCTACTGAAGAAAGCCGGGAAATTTGCGATAGATTTAACGCCTGCGGCGGTGGGACCATACTTTGTACCAAGTGTAAATCTGGAACAACTTGCTAATTGTGAAATGAACGTAAACATGGTGACTTGCGGCGGACAGGCGACCATACCCATTGTACACGCTATAGAACGGGTGGCCGGGGCAAAGTATGCCGAGATTGTGGCGTGCATCTCGTCTTTCTCCGCGGGGCCCGGCACGAGGGCAAACATTGACGAATTTACGCAGACGACTGCCAAAGCGATTGAAATTGTTGGCGGAGCGGATAGAGGGAAGGCTGTCATTATACTTAATCCGGCGGATCCGCCCATTCACATGACTAACACTATCTATGTTCAGGTAAAGCGTCCTGAAGTGGGGCTGGAAGCCATTGCAGCGTCGGTGGATGATATGGTTCGAGTTCTGAAACAATATGTTCCGGGATACAGGATGCGCGTCCCAACGCTTCTCGAGGGCGACAAAGTGACAGTTGGCGTCGAGGTGGAAGGCGCCGGAGACTTTTTGCCGGTCTACTCGGGTAATTTGGATATCATTAATTCGGCTGCCGTTGCGACTGCCGAAATAATTGCCGGCGGCATTCTGGAGAGAGATGGCGGCGTCCTGGAAAGCGAATGCGACGTCCTGGAAAGAGAAGGTAGCGTCCTGGGGAGAGAAGGAGGCGCAACATGAGTAAACTGCATATTGTGGATACTACGCTGCGTGACGGAAGCCACGCCATAAGCCACAGCTTCACGGTGGATCAGGTGAAGCAGGTCGCGGGCGGCCTTGACAAATGCGGCGTCGATTTTATTGAGATATCACACGGTGACGGAATTGCGGGATCCAGTTACAATTACGGATTTTCCGCAGTGGATGAATTGGAATTACTGGAGGCGGCAAACGAGGTTGTGCGCAACGCAAAGCTGACAGTGCTGCTCCTTCCGGGAATCGGGACTGTTGAAGACTTGGAACGGGCCAGAGAGCGCGGCGCGTCTGCGGTTCGCGTGGCTACGCATGTAACAGAGGCGGATATAAGCGCTCAGCATATTGCTGTGGCAAAGAAGATGGACATGTTCACCGTCGGATTTCTTATGATGTGTCATATGTCCGAACCCGCGAAGATTGCGGAACAGGCGAGGATGATGGAAGGGTATGGCGCCGACTATATAAACCTGGCCGATTCCGCTGGTTATTTGCTGCCTGAAGGCGTCGCGCAACGTATTGAATCAGTAAAATCCGCGGTGAAGATACCTGTCGGGTTCCATGCGCACAATAATTTGGGCCTGGCCATAGCGAATTCGCTTGCCGCCGTCGACGCGGGGGCGGAATACGTTGACGCCACGTTACGCGGATTGGGCGCGGGCGCCGGTAACGCGCAAATTGAAGTTCTTGCAGGCGTGCTGCAACGAATGAACAAAGATACGGGGCTTGACTTTTATGGGTTGATGGATTTAGCCGAAGATGTGTTGGAGCCTCTTATGCACCGCCCCCAGACTATAAAGACCGGTTCACTGATGCTAGGTTACGCGGGAGTTTACTCAAGCTTCTTGCTGCACGTGTACCGGGCGGGCGAAAGGTTTGGCATAGAGCCGCGCGACATTCTTGTGGAGTTGGGTCGTCGCCGTATGGTTGGCGGTCAGGAGGACATGATAATAGATGTGGCGTACCAGCTGTCGCAGGCAAACGTTTCACACTAATGCCAGACGTTAACGTCAGTACAAATGCGGGCTAATGCCCACAACCCAAGTCGACTCGGCGAAGCGCGGTTCCTTATCGTGCGTTGGCCCGCGCGGCGTGCTCTGCGTGCGTTGCCGTGCGTTGCTCTGCCTGAGAATTTGAATTTTGACGTTGCTGTTTTGCATGAAATATGGTATTATCTGGGAAGAAAGGGGATTTACGCAATGGGTTTGCTTCCGATGGATATTGAGATACTTTCTGCATATGATGACCGTATTTTTAAGGCATTGCTAACAGCGCCGGAAGCCAAGCCAACGCTCCTGTATTTCGCTTCTGCGATAATCCAGCGCCCCGTTGCCAATGTTTTGGTTCGCAACAATGAGCTGCCTATTTCTGATACGGAAGAAAAGTCAGAGCGCTATGATGTTAATTGCCTGATTGATGATGACGACTCACAGGCTGATATAGAGATGCAATCAAGCCGTATGGAAGAAGAAGCGGGGAGCAATCACGAAAATCTGAGGGCGAGGAGTTTATATAACCTTTGCGATTTACATTCCTCGCAAAGCTCAAAAGGCAAGTCGTATGACAGACTCATACGGTCATATCAAGTTATGTTCTGCGGGTACACCGTGTTTCCAAAAAGAACTGACTTCATAAACTCGTTTTCCATGCGACACGATATAGACAACGGCTTGCTCCACAATGGCGTTCAAGTGATGTTCGTAGAGTTGTCAAAGCTGAATGATATTTTGAAAAAACCCGTTGAACAAATGACGGATATGGAAAGGATTTCGGTGTTTCTGCGTTATGCCGACAATCCTGAATACCGGGAGATCGTAAACAGGGTCATAGAGTCGAAGGAGGAATTAGCCGTGGGTGCGGAAGTGTTGATGAGTATTAGCAAAGACGAGCGCGAGAAGGCTATCTTCCGCAACCGCCGGATTGCTTTAGCCGACCAAGAATCGAACAGGATAACATTGGTAAGAACTGCGGAGAAATCAGGTGTTTTGTCTGTAGCAAAAAACCTACTAAGGCGTGAAAGACCTATATATGAGATAATGGAAGATACAGGTCTGACTCGAAAGGAAATCGAAAACTTACGCGACGCTGACAAATAATCAGCGCCGCGCTTCTTGGCGTATCGCTTTCGGTCGTATTCACGGTCTGCTTCTGTCCTTGGTTTCCTTACTTTCTTCGCTTCCTGCGGCTTCTCGGTTTCGAGTTCCGGAAGCACCAGTTTGCCTATGAAACTGAAGAAAAATTCGATATCTTATATCCTCATCCCGTCAACCCTCGCCGCTTCACTGAGAGCGTTTCTACTGTTTATGCAATTATGAAATTGTATCACAATACAAATGCAAATGGAATACAAAATAATAGCATTTACTGTAAATAGTTTAGTTACGATTTACCGATTACGATTTACGATTTACAGTCAGTAAATTGCAATTAGCGTTTCATTCCGTTTCGCAGAGGATGGATTCTAGATCAAAAATCATTAAACAACCTCCCTACATCTTCGACAGTCTCTTGTGAACGAGTGGCAGCAGTGTTTTGTCGATATTCCCACAGATTTTTTAGCATTTCGGCGATCTCTTGAGATGGGTCGACGCCGTATGGTTGGAGGTCAGGAGGACATGATAATAGATGTGGCGTACCAGCTGTCGCAGGCAAACGTTTCACACTGATGCCAGACATTATCGTCAGTACAAATGCGGGCTAACGCCCGCAACCCAAGTCGACTCGACTCGGCGAAGCGCGGTTCCTCATCGTGCGTTGACCCGCGCGGCGTGCTCTGCGTGCGTGCGTTGCTCTGGTAAACTAGGTAAACTAGGTAAACTAGGGTTACTTGTAAAAGTAACTTCCACTTTGTAGAAGCAACTTCCACCTCTTGGTATAATTAGGCACAAATGAGTCCATATAATAACAATTAATTCTATATTT
>JGI24702J35022_10000281_pt1 | contig 29665 bp, 31 predicted proteins | sample TergutTh196P4_FD_35022 | JGI IMG/M metagenome (IMG submission 35022)
CATTTACAAACACGACAAACACTACAAAAAATACAAACAACCAAACCAAACACAAAATACACCCAAACAACAAACAATTCCATAGAGTGAACTTTCATTCATGTTGTTATTTGGTGTTGGGAGGATGTTGTGAGTTGTCTTAGAGATTTGGTTTTTCCTGTTTGTGTACGCTAAAAATTTGCAAAATTCAGGGTTTAAAAGAATTTCACCTGATTGACAAGAATGATAAGGCAGAAATGGCTCGCAGAGTTAACATGGTGAAAATAAACTCCTATGGAGCATATTGGTTTGTACGTGAGCAACCTGTACAAATTACAGGACAAGTGAATGATGCCAACTTGTATCTTAACGAGAAAATTGCGGTAGTTTCAATCATTTCAACGCTAGTTGGTGATGAGGTTAACGCAGAAAATGAGCAATGTTTACTCAATTTTGCCGAACATTTATTATACCACCTTAAATACAGAAGTTTCGATGCTCAAACTATTGAATTAATGATAGAGGGCTTTGTTTTTGGACAGAAATTTCAAGATATGAATAAACTCTAAGAAGCAATGCTCTTTTATGTGTTTGCAAAAGTGGTTATTCAAACCAGTTAAAATCTGATGAAACCCAATAATTTTCTATGGATCTATAACTCTACAACGAATGCAAATGTTACGTTGACAGGTGGCTGGGAAGTTTTTCTTTTTCAGTTTTTAATCCCTCTTCATCCCATTCAATAGTAGATTCAGCCATTTCAGTCCAACATTGACGACATGGCGGCAATTTTTCTTGTCCAATCTGTATGTACACAACTATTTCCTCTTGGCGACAGTTTGGGTAGGGGATTTTTGCATTGTTCAATCAAAGGGGTTACTTCAAACTGGTGTTTTGGCTTTTTTAAAACTGAAAACATGACTTTGCAGAACTAAGGTTCATAATGTGAGTAATCAAAATGCAAACTCAAAAGTAACTAAAAATAGACTTCATGTGTTAGGTATTGATGCTGAAATAGATCCTGCAATAGGTAAAAAGTTGAAGGTGGTATCTATGGTTCGGATCGTATTCATTCTCGGGTTATGGGGTTTCCCGGATGTGGCAAAACACGATTTTTACTCTCCATGATAAAACAACACATTGACCACAACGAAGGATTCATGGTAATCGACTCCCACAACGACCTGGCAAATCTTGTTTTATCGCATATTCCGCCTGAGAAATGGGATTGCGCCATCTACATTAATCCTTAGTCGGCTTTTGAGGACAAATACGACCACCAAGTACTCCAAATCAATTTCTCAGAATCCAAAGACCCCTACGAACTAGACGTAGTCGCAAGAATGTTCATGGTCACCCTAGAAAAAGGCAATCACATGTTCAACGTCTGCTCGGGTCATAGCACTAAGATCAACAGGACCCATTATGCGAAGTAAGATGGGTAGATGGGCAGCGTATTTGGATACTCGACCTACGAAGAGCCCAAGGGCACTAAGATGGTCTAAAAATTGCAGGCTTTTTTCTCCGTCGGGAAGTAATTTTATGTTGTAGCGCGATCTGTTGAGACGCTGTTGATAATCATGGACTGGAAGCTCAGGAGTTGTTGTCATGTTTATTTTGTTTTTTGAGGCTTTTAAAACCGAAACTTGAGGGAGCGCATCAGATACAAACAACTGGTGCGGAGGGTGGGATTTGAACCCACGAACCTCTGCAGGATAGGAGCCTCAGTCCTACGCCTTTGGCCATGCTGGGCGACCTCCGCGAATAACATGTCGCTGTTTTTGGGTTATGTTCTGATATAAATATAATTGTTGCATTTAAAGGCTTTACTTGTAATGAGAAAATTTACGTTTTTATTATTTTAGACATGTTGGTTTTTTAGTATCTTATGAGAGGATGTTGGAACAAAAGTTTTCGATTTCACCACAACAATTGCATGAAACAAAATTTGTAATGTTTATTACATAATTTTAACATACTTATAAAAAATATGTTGTTTTAAGACAAAAATTGTTAGTGCTTAACGGGTAATTTTGGGCACATATTTAGTTTGCAGATTTTGTATGTGTTTAGTTCTTAGTAAAAAAAGAACTGTTCCTTACTCGTTTTAATTGTAATTAAAATTTTTATGTTATTTTTAATCAGTAAATATGACATTATATACATGTTTATGTATGTATGTATGTATGTTCATGCGAGTTAAACATATATATTTTATATGTTGAGTTGTTGGATTTGATGATTATGATAGAGTTTATTTTGTTTAAACGTTTTTATCCATGTAGTTTTTAATTTTAATTTATACGTTTAATTATTTTTCAGACAGTCTGGTGGGTGTGTGTTGTTGTCTGTTGTGAAATTGTTATTCGTCAAAACTCTAACCGGTTTAGCCAAAACCACAGTGAACAAAAATTCTACACGTTATGCAAAGAATTTCACTTGTAAGCTACTAAAACCTGCTGAGTAAGATCGTTTTTGTAATAAATATGATCAATAACATTTGAGTTATTAGTTAAAAATTGTCAATAATAAATATAAAAAATACAAGTAAATACCAAAACAGAAACGTGAAATGTTGTTAAAAACAAGTTTTTACTATAGAATCATTTAAAGACTCTTTTACCATTTTGCGAACCTCAAAGAGGCAAACAGTTTAAGAGGGAAAAAATGGTGCAAACAAACATTGAAGTAATAGATTTTTGTTATGAGAATTCACTTATTACTGTTGTTGCTAACCGAAATTTTGCTGAAATGAAACTAGCTGGACTAAATGTTGGTCCATTTGATGAGGGTAATGATTATCAAGTTTATTATTGGATAGCTAAAGAATTACAAGCCGCAGGTATTGTGCATTTAAGAGAAGAAGATAGTTTAGACAGCGGTAAACTGTACAAGGCACAGTGGAAAGAGGGTATACAAACTCCAGGCATGATCTCAGAGTTGTCACAAAATTTTTATCCAAAACTACGTAGGTATCTAACATTTGCTGAAGCAGAAGCAGTACAACCAGAAAAAATTCAAGAATATCATAAAGTTAAAGCATTAGCAAAAGACATTACTAATTCACGTCTTAAAAAAATTATAGCTTTATCATCAGCTTCTGCACAAAGTGAACAAATATTAAAAAAATTGACTGCTGAGGAAAAAATTCTTTATGAACAACTTGGTGAAATAATTTCTACTTGGAAAAATCAAATCCTTCAAAAACAAGAAAAATAATAGGTAATCATAATGGCTAAAGAGATAGAACAAGACCCACAAGAACGTTTCTTAGAATTTTTCAAAAAAGAAGAATACAGAACAAAACTTGGACAAATAGCCATTACAGGAAAAACTAGTGTTACAATTAATTTTGATGAACTTAATAGTTTTGATCAATCTCTAGCTAAGAATTTGCTTAATAAACCTGAAGAATTTTTAGAACATGCAAGTAAAGCTGCATATGAACAATTAAGAATTGAAGACGAAGAGTATGCTGGAAAAATAGAAAAAATCATTATACGCATTGTTGCTAAACTTTTAGAGAAAGAAGCACTGCGTAGAATTGGTTCTAAAAACATGGGTAAACTAATTCTTGTTGAAGGCATAGTTGTCCGTGCTACACCAGTTCGCCCAATGGTTCTAAATGCAGTATACAAATGCAAACGTTGTGGAGCAAAAAATACTGTGGAACAAACAGGACAATTTCTTAAAGCCCCAATAGTTTGTATGGAGTCAGCCTGTGGCAAAGACGGCCCGTTTGATTTTGTTCAAGAAGAATCCACATTCATAGATTCACAAGATCTAAGATTACAAGAAAAACCAGAAGACCTACCACCAGGACAATTACCCAGAGTTTTAGCAGTAAAACTAGTTGGTGATGAAATTGTAGATCAAGCACGTCCTGGAGACCATGTCGCCATAGTCGGCATAGTCCGCGCCCACGCACCATCATTAGTTGGTATGGGAAAACTACGCACATTCATCCTTCAACTAGAAGCCAATTCTGTTGAACTTTTAGGTAAAGAACCCGAAACTTCACCACCCACACCTGATGAAGAAGCAAAAATATTAGAACTCTCGCGAGACCCTTATGTTCACAAAAAAATTATGAGCAGTATCGCCCCATCTATCTTCGGCAACGAGCACCTAAAAGAGGCTGTTATGTACCTACTATTTGGAGGCGTTTCAAGAAATCTTCCAGACATGACTGTAAGAGGCGAAATGAACGCGTTAATAATCGGTGACCCAGGTACTGCTAAATCACAAATGCTTCAATACGTCTCACGCATAGCACCAAGAGGTCTATACACTTCAGGCAGAGGCACCACTGCAGCCGGTTTAACTGCAGCCGTTGTTCGCGAAAAAGGCGGTTCAATGTCACTTGAAGCAGGAGCACTAGTTCTAGCAGATAAAGGTATAGCGTGCATCGACGAAATGGACAAAATGCGCCCCGAAGATCGAGTAGCTATACATGAAGCAATGGAACAACACACAGTATCAGTAGCCAAAGGAGGTATCGTTGCAACCCTTAACGCACGAACATCCGTTTTAGCAGCAGCAAACCCATCTTTAGGCAGATATGAAGCAAACCGTTCAGTAGCAGATAACATTTCTCTACCAGTCACCATACTTTCACGTTTTGACTTGATCTTTGTTCTGCGCGATGTACCCAACAAAGAAGCAGACAGCAAAATGTCAGAACACATATTAGAAATCCACAGACGCGGCATAAGTCCTGTTGAAGCACAAGTTGACACAGAACTTTTACGCAAATATGTCAGTTACGCTAAAAGTATACACCCAGCACTAAATCCTGAAGCATTACGTAGACTAAAAGAGTTCTATTTAGCTATGCGTAGTGCAAGCGAAACAGAAGGTTCACCTGTAGCAATCACTACTCGTCAACTTGAATCATTGGTCAGATGCGCTGAAGCTCGTGCACGTGTAGCATTACGCAAAGAAGTAACAGCAGAAGATTCAGAGGCAGCAATAGCAATCATGAAAAAATCATTAGAAGATGTAGGAATCGATTTAACCAATTTCAAAGTTGATATCGACATTATCATGACAGGAAAACCAAAAAGTGCCAGAGATCGCTATCATATAATACTATCAGTTCTTAGAGATATGGAAAAAGAAACAGGTATAGTAGATAGAGACAAATTTGTCACTGAACTAGAAAATAATCAGAAAATTCCAAGAGGCGAAATTGAACGTATGATAAGTCAACTACTCCGAGAAGGCACTATATATGAACCACGAGAAGGATATCTAAAGAAGACTTAAAAAAAGTTTAACCAAAAATGGTCGCTATCAAAAAAACAGAGTAAAACACGAGATTTACTAATTAAACACTTTATCAAATTTTATTTTTCATCAATAAACATAGTTTACAAGTGATAAATGTTTAAAAATATTTTGAGAATAATAAGAGGTTAAGATATGTATGTTGTTTTCTTTTCATCTTCCTTTCTTATTTCTTCTGCTTGCAGAGCCCGTTTTTCTTCAAATGTTTGCAAATGAGCAACCATTTTTTCTGCCCGAGCAATTTCCTCGTCTAATTTGGTTAAATCAACATCAAATTTGAAAGTGCTTTTCAAAATTTCAAGTACACTTTTTGCTGCAAGTGGGTCAGGAATATAACCACGTGTCTCACCAAGAAGACATAAAGCATCAATCTTTTTAAATTTGGACAAACCTAAAATTAATCCTGCAGTTCCAACAATTGGACTACCTGAAAGACTCAATATGGCACCTGCTGTGACTGATCTGTTAATTGTGTCAGGGTTAGTAGCGGCAATAAAAACTTTTGGTTTGTCTTTAGTTTCCACACGATAACCACCAATGGTTACAATAGTGTGTACATGGCTTTTTTCTGCATAATCTAACAGACAATCAGCAATTTCATATTGACCTTCAATAGTCTGGGATTGACTATCACCAGTGAACAGAATAAGATCATTTGCGTCTTCTTTAGGATTTTTCCAGTAATAAAATGTGCCACGTAATAAACGTACATTACCTTTTTTATTAACTAGTACAAAATATGGAAAATGCGGTGAGTATAGGTAAGCAATTTTTTGGGCTTTCAGTTGTTTAATTAAATAACGCATAGCGATTTTTCCAACTAAACCTAAGCCTGGAAGACCTTCAATTAAAACTGGATTGTTAGGTTGAATTTGTTGTAGTTCTTTAATGTATGTTTCTTTCATTATTCGCTACCTCTTTTCATCACTAAACGATATTTTAAATATTTATCATCAGGTGAAAACTTTGCTGGGTGAGGAATTTTTAATGTACCACTACAACAGGGACATACATCCTTGTGTAATGTATAATGTTTACAAGTAACGCATTTTCTTAGTTGCCAAACCAAACTATTTTTCCCTTCTAAAAGTGCCTTGCCCGCCTGCTTTGGTAATGCTCGCCACGACACTTTGAGCAGCTTTCTGGAAAACTTCTTCTGCTTTCTTATAATTCTCTGCTCTAGCTTCAATACTATATTTTGGTGCTGCAATGACATAAAATTTTACGTCAGCTACGCGAAGTTTTTCTACTTTTGCTGCGGCAAAAGCTTCTTTGATTATTTTTACACCATTTGGTTTCATACACCTAATTTCAAGAACTCCTTTAACCTTGACCATTTTTACGTGTATGCGTTCTTCACCAATTTCAGCAAATGCGGCTGCAATGTTTTCTGGAACTCCAAGTTTTGTTAATACATCGAGTCCTTCTTTTACTGTTTTTTCAAACCCTTCATATATACCAAATTTTTCATCGATTTTTTCACCAGCTTGTTGGTAAAGTTCATCGACAGTTAAACCGACTTTTGCTGCGACTTCACGGAATAAGGCTTCACCTTTACGTTCCTTTTTCCATGACATAACTTTTTCGATTCGTTCACGTTTAGTAACTCGACGTAGAGAAAGATCAATATGACCTTTTTCAGAATCTACACGTAAAACTTTTAAGACAACTTTTTGTCCTTCACGCACAAAATCACGGATATTACGAATCCATGAAGAAGAGATTTCAGAAACATGGAGTAATCCACGTTTATCAAATTCGTCAAGTTTTGCGTAAGCACCATAATCAGTTACAGACTCGATAGTAACAATTACTAAATCACCATTCTCTGGCCATATAGGCTTACGCTCCACCATTTTGACAATATCTCCTTGCTTGTTTACTCTAATGCTGAGAGAATCTCACCATTAATTTTGGCTTTTCCACCAGCAGAAGTAGCTAAAGTTTCGCTGCATACGTTGCATACAACTTTGTTTGTTGCATGACTAAATACTAATTGTTCATTACCACATTTCAAGCATTTAACACGTAAAAAAGTGCTACTTGGTTTGGGGATAAGTTTATTCCATTCTGACATAACATTTTAACTCCATTATAAATTTAAACTAACGCTAATTTTCTTAGTCTTATTCCATCCTTATGACGCATATAACCACATTTTTTACATTTCAAACGTAGTGTTTGTTTTTTTGTTGTTTTAGCAAATTCATGTTGAAGGGCATATTTTTGTCCACCATAACCTCTTTTTTCTCGAGCGTGGGCACGTTCTCCAACAGCTAGAGCTCTACGTTTTCCAGCCTTATATAGAGTTACAGCGTGAGCTTCATGGTCTTTACATTTTGGACAGTAAGTCTTGACTTCTTTAGGAACGTTCACTTTGTTCACTACCAGCTTTAACTTTCCATAAAAGTAACGCACCCATTCTTATACCTTTTCGCTTTTAAATTTAAAACAACGAACAACCAAACAAAAAATTATCCATAAAATAAGCAAAAAAAGCCAGTTAGAGCCCAATTTTACACCTTTAACCTGTTTTCACCAAAAACACAAACATTTACAGCAACACCATTATCTATACATGTTATTAAACACAAAACACGACAACAAAAAGTAGTAGACGATTAAGTTACGTCAACTATTACAGCTAAATTCTGTTTAACAAAGATTTTAGCGTTTTGAACGGGTAATGATGCAAGATCTTCAACAATAAATGGACCGTAAGGTTTCATGTCAGCACCAACTATTTGTGGAATGTCTTTGGAAAAACGTAATGTAATTCGTTTGCGCGGTTCTTGCCTTGATTTTGAGGTTTGTTCCTGAAGTAAACTTTTAGCAAATTTTTGATAAGCCTCAGTAAATGGAACAAAACTTTCGAAGATTTGAATTTCCTCAAGAGCTAACACATCAATAGAGAGTTTTTGAGTTTTTGTAGTTAACTTAACAAGTTTTTTATATCTTGCCCACAATAATTCTCCGAGCATACGTTTAACATTAACAGCTTCTTTCTCAAGTAAAACAATTTTAAGAGTTTTATTATCTGTTAAATTGTTTTCTTCATTTATTTTTCGCAGATACCGAGTAACACGTTCGTAAAAATCACGAGATAAAATACTAAGAGTAGACTCTGTTACTTCGTATTGCCATACTTGATATAGTTCATCATACATTATGTTGACACCTCAGCTCTGTCTTTTAGGATAAGCATAATCGCCGCAGCAGTAGGCAACACAACCTTAACATTCTTATATGGACCCCATGTTGCACCACCCATCCTAAACTTAGGCGCGTCAGAGACCAACACTTTAGCAGTACCCTTTTTAAAAGCTACCGCTTGAGTAAATGGATCAAAAGCATCAAGTTGATGTGCTGCGAACTCTGTTTTAAGTAACCCTGTTTTGCCATGCAAAGTACCATTCATCCTAATTAACCGATGTACATCTGTAGTTACAACCGTATCAATGTTTGCTGACTCCAAAATTTTAACTTGTTCAACCAATTTAAGCCAAGTTGCCATACTAACACCAGAAACAGTATCCCATCGATTTTCCTCGATAGCACGCTTAAGTATAACATCTTTATTTTTAAACAAATTATTATTTTTTAAACCTAAACTTTTCAATTCATCACTAGTTGCAGATGAAAGAAGTTTTGCCATACCAATTTTTAAACGACGATCCCAGCCATAATCACCAAGTTTAAAGTTTTTTGCAGTAACACCACGTTTTTTACTTTTAGCAAATTTTTCTTTTGTATCTCTATCAAGTACAGATAAACCTAAACCCGTTATGTAGTCAACAATTTCTTTTCTTGATAAAGCATCAAGCGAACGTACTGCTTCATTTTCCACATGTACATGATAACCACGATGTCCAGAAAAAAAAACATGTAATTCATTAGTAGCAAACCCAAAATCTTTTGTTAACATATCAATTAGTTTTGCAGTTTCTACACGTGTTGATTCAATACACAAATCACAAGGCCAAGTTTTAACAGAAAATTTATCACTGCTACAAACTGGACATTCTTCAGGAGTTATACCTTTCCCGCTGAATTTACATTTTTGGCAAATCCATTCATCATGAATTTTACCACACGAAGTAGGAATGTGGTCTGCATCTATATCAAAAACAAGATCCGAACCAATCCAGCCTTTTTTATCCATTTCAAGATCAGGTTTTTCATAGTAAGTACAAGAATGGTAAACATCAGAAGGCACATTTCTGGTTAAAACATTTTGAAATGCTTGAATATTTTCAAAACGTTTATGTCGAACCATGAATCGTTCTTTAAACATTAAGTAAGCAAATTCTCGTTGTTCTAAACTTGATGGTGCAGGAATCACAGTTGAGGGATTGTTATAAAACTCTGAGAATTTAGAGTAGACAAAATCCCTTGAAGACATGTATAACACCTAAATAGAGTATTACCTGCCTCAATTTAACCATTAACTATAGAATAGTTGTATTTTCATATATTTTTAGAAAAAGTATGGTTCAAAAAGTTTTTAACGTTATTTTAAAGTGGGTTAACTGTTTTTGTTATCAGAGTTTTCTTTTGGTGTTTCAGACTGGTTTTGAGATAGTATGTCAGTTTTGTTTTTATAATATTTTAGTGGGTGGTAGATGCGTTTACAGAAGTCATCACGGTTTTTGCAAACGTTGTGGGTTTGAAGGATTGAGCATTGTGGGCAAGTGTATTTTGTGCCTGAACCGCGTTCTCCAGCAATGTGTTCAACTTGATAACGTGTGAGTCGTTCGTTATAGTCAGAAAATGATTTGAAGAGTTCTGTTACCGATTCGGCACTCATACCAATGTTAACTAGAAATGTTGTTAGTGCGAATCGTCCCATGTGTGGGAGGTGATGGTTTTTTGACGCGGCGGCGTAAAGGGTGTTAATGCAGGGTGGAAAAGCTTCTTGAATAATTATTTTGGGAAAGTCTGTTTCGCCTTGTCCAAGGTTTTCTGCAGCAAGTTTTTTTAGTTCTTCTGCTTTCTCAGAGATTTCTGGGGGATATTGATCTAAGGTGATGTTATTTAATCGTTTTTCTATTCGCTGTTTTATCTCTTCTTGGAGAAGACGTTCAACATCATGTTTGTTGAGGTATACATTACCTTCAGAAAGTTTTCGGTTTATTAATTTCCATTTTGCAGCGTGAAAGTGGCTGGCGTTTTGTAAAAAACTGGTAAAGTATAAAGTAAACTCGTATTTACTGTCAGGTGGTGATAAGGTGATTTTCCATCCAAAGTCAAAAGCAATTTTGAGGAGTAAATCTTTTGGTTCTAAACTCATTTCACTTGTTGCTTGTTTTGCTTCGGCTAAAGCGTATCGTTTTTTTATAAGTGAGTTATTAGTTGCAGCAACAAGCATAATTGCGACAGGAAAAGAAAATATTTCTTTTTGCAGGTCTTTTATAACGTGTTTTTCTGTGTTTGATGGTCTAACTGTAAAGTTAGTTATTGCTAAGGTTACACGTTCCATAGCGCGGTCTAAAATTTGATGCATGTCAGGACTGATTAGGTCTTCAATTTGTAAATCTATAGGAGAGAAATATCGTGCAGATTCTTTCAAAAAGGGATATTTAGCTAAATCACTTTTTGTGAAACTTGCAGATACAGTTGACAAATTTCTATCCATCATTAGTCTGTTTCTATTCTTGGTGCCAAGAAGAACGTTAATTTACCTTCTTTATTCTGTTGGAAATCAATGTATACAGGCATATCGCTGGAGAACTCTATTGTTGCAATATCTGAAGTGGCCGCAGCTGCTTTGATAATTTCAGAAAGGTAACTCAAACTAAAAGTTGCTTTAGAGTTTTCTTTAACTTCCAAATCAAGAATAGCATCTCCACCTTTTTGCAACATTATTGTTGCACCCATTAAATCGCCAGTTGCGCTTAGAACCAGTTTTTCAGGATCTGCTTCAATTCGTACGTGGTCACTGACTAATTGAGCATCTTCTATTGCTTGACTTAAACCTGCAGTAGTACTTTTTGCCTTAACATTAAAACTAATTTTGGGAGTGGGAACCTCTTCTTCAGATGCTTCAAGAGTTGGCATTGTAAAAGTTCTGGCGTATTTACCCATAATTCTAATTTGTAATCGTCCAGTTTTATCGTCAAGCGAAAGCTCAACAGACTCATCTCGATTTGCACGTTTAAGAAGTTTGAGGAGTTCACTTATGTTCATACACATTTTTGTGGGTTCAGTACAAATATATTCTTCAAAAACGGTTTTTGGCCATTCAAAATCAATCATTGCTACACGTGATGGGTCCATTGCACGTAATTTTAAACCGTCAGAATCAATTTTAAAGGTTGCTTCATCTATTAATACCGAAATCGTAGAAGCCATATCTTTTAAGAGTTTAGCATCAGATACTTTGAGCTTAAACACAGTTTTCTTCCTCGTCTATGCACATTAGATTCGTTATAAATATGTTTATTGTAGCTCTTATAGATAAACTTTAAGAAACAGTAACTCTAAGAAAAATGGTGTAAATATAAAAATTAATAAAAATGAATGAAAAACAAGTTCATGTTAACTATATTCTCTGTATGTATAATTACATTTTGTGCAACGTAAAAACTGTGTTGAAGACTCATCAGCACCGCGTGTTTGTACTTGCCACACATAAGCAGTATTGTTTCCACATTTTGGACACTCCACTCTAACTGTTGGCAAAGTATTTAGTTTCTGTTCTTCTTTGCTTATTACAGCTACAAATTGTTGGGGATTATGCTGAATAATTCTTGCTGGTTTAGGCTCAATTAATGCGCCAGTTTCAGATTTTTTATATCCGCATTTAGGACAAGCTAGAACCAAAGAAGCCTCTTTACCATTTTTTGTTTTCTTTGGTTCAAGACGACTACCACACTTAGGACAAAATTCCACTACAGGTTCCCTCATCCGTTTTTGATTTTCTTGTCTTTAAAGCTTTTAAACGTTTTTCTAAATTTTCCAGCACAAAGTAGTTTCTGATACAATAAAATACACAATACTAAATTTGCACATATTTAGTTTACGTGGTTATACAAACACAAATACGGTGTATGCATTATGATTAGTTAAGAAAAAGTAACACAAAAACTTATTTTTTTAACGGAAAATGAACTGTTTAAAAACATATTTTTACTAAGCTAACACATGCCTAAATTTCATGAATACCAACTATGTAGAAAAAATAAACAAACCTGACAAGTTAAACACTTCAACCTATCTATTCTACCAAAAACACGCCTATTTAAAATTTTAACATAAAAATAAATTGCAAACAATTCACCATTCAAATGTTAAAAACAATCAATAAACTATTACCAACAAAAATTTTATAATAAAACAAAAAAGCTTAAGAAAAAAAATTAAGCCTTTAATGCTTTTTTAAGCTCTTTACTGAATTCATCATTATCTGCAATCGCCTTTTTTACAGCAGAAAGTAACGTATCCTGAGGATCAAAACTTTCTTTCATCCTAACATAAATGATTGGGTTTGAAGCTAAAGGATGCGGGACATCATAGCCAGCCAAATCAACATTTTTGTCAAGCAAAATTTTTTTCTGAAGCAAATTACAGATACCATGATCTGCCCCTATAATTTCAATTTTTAGTTCGCGTTCATTTTTCTTTAATACATTAATTTCCATTTACTTTTACCTCTTATAATGACTCTGTACCATAATCAATAGTTGTTTTCCGCTTTTCAATACTACCACATTTTGGGCAACGCATTTCATAGCGATCAAGATTCATAACAGTGCTACAACGTGAACAAAATCCATATAGAACACCTAAGTTTTTATCCTGAGTTGCTAAATGAAAAATTTGGTTCTTTTCACTGATAACTTTGGCACGAATGATATCACCTGTTTTACAAACTTCATTCATAGAATTAATATAACGGTCAGAAACATCAGAAATGTGGAGTATACCACCAAAAACGCCACTGATTTTTTTGTTACCAACTCTAAATATTCTCACCAACACGTTATCTGTCTGTGCATTTCCAACTTGACCAATAATTATTGCACCAACTTTTGGCGTTGCAACACCATTCATTATAGGATAAACTGAAACACGCTTATTGAGCAAATCCATTAATGCTTTCCCAACAATCTTTGAGTAGATAACGCTATCTTTAACATATGTTCCTGAATCAGGAATAAATTCTTCGATAACGCCTAAACGTTCGCCGGGTAAAACTATATTACCGTTTTTTTGGTCCAGTGATTTTAGATTCATAGTAGTTTTCTCTCTTTGACTTGTTTTAATAACCGAAGTTATAATCACGTCTACTAAATATCATTATGCTAAAAATCTGCGTATGCAATAAACCTTTTGATTTAGTATAAGAAACAATTTCGTCACAAAAAGAGTCTAACGGTCAATATTGCCCTCTATAACATAGAGGTCAACCACAAAATCATAACGCGCCTTTGTGTGAAAATCAAACATTTTAGGAATAGACATAAGATTCGCATAAACTGCTCGAATTACACCACCATGCTGTTCAATGAATCGTTTTAAAAAAACCGATGGCTGCACCTCAAATAAACCAGACCCAGACGATTTAAGCACATCAATCAAATGTTTATCAAATTTAGGATGATTATGCAGAGAATAAATCATTTTTCCAGACATTATAGCTTTAACCAAAAACGCGCGATCAGCATTACGAGTTTGCACACCAAAAGGCGGATTCTGTAAAACCGTATCAAAACAACCATTAACAACCGCAATATCACCATTAACCCAATTAATATTAGAAGCTAAATCAACGTTTTGCGCATTTGTAATTGCAACCTTCAAAGCTGTCTTGTCAATATCAACACCTAAAACAGTTTCAGCACCAAGAAAAGCAGCACCCAAACCAAGCCGACCAGTACCACAACCCAAATCCAAAATAGATTTACCAACTATATCATTATTTGCGTAAGCCGCTATATAGAGCAATGACGCAGCAACATGTTCAGAAGTTGTATATTGCTCAAAGTTAACTTTGGGCTGAGGATTAACTTCTATATTAGAAAGAAATAATTCAAGATCTATTTTTCGAATAAGCCTTTTTTGAGCATACTCTCCCATGAAGCTTCACCAGATGCAACCATAAACTCGTTAACTGTTAATAGAGGCTTTGAAAATTTTCCTGGCGCATCAAGAGAAATTCTTGGACATGCGGTATTAACGTAAGCATCAATTGTTGGAAAATCAAGAATTGTTTCAGGAGTTACTTCACGAACTGCCAAAAGATAAGCATTTTTATCGTGTTTTTCAATTAACTCTTTAACTTTCAAAGCATCTTCAATTCGCTTTTGTCCAGGCTTTAAACCTATGATTACTCCAATATTTTTAGCCGTCTTTGCCTGTTCAATACAAGCCCAATGTTGTTTTAAAAGTTTTTGAGCTTCTTCACTAAGCGAAAAAGCCCTATTATCATATGGATCAGCAACAATTGTTAGTTTAGAAGTACTCACTGCTATTCCCAACGCATGAAAAAGACCTCCACCAACAAATAGATACGCTTCTACTTCGTCAGCAATTGATTTAACATTACTATAATCACAACCAATAACTTGGCCAGCATGTTCAACACGTCCAGCTTCACCTATTATCACAGTTTTTCCTGAACGTACCAAAAACTCACGTGCTTCATTAAGAAGCTGTAAGTGTTGAACAGAAGTGGCTAAACCAATTTTTGTATAATTATTCAATAATTGTAGTGCTTTCTCCAAAGTTTCATAAATATTTACTAATGCTCTTGCCTCAACATAAATAGTTGGAACAGATTCATGTTTCACAAATTTTGAATGCCCAAAATGGATAACTAAATCTGCACCAAGACTTTCCGCTTCATTAGTAGCGATATCACATGCACCATAACACGGATCCGCTGAAACCAGTGCAAGTACCCCCATTTTTTCTACTATTTTAACCAGTCGAGTTGCTTCAGGTTTTAATCCTTGAGGCATTTGGATTAATACACGTTTAGCATCAAGGTTTTGAATTTCCCGTTTAATCCTTTCTTCTTCAAAGTCAAAATCTTTCATGTTCTTAAACCACTAAACTGTTAATAACGTAACTAAAAAAAATTAAAAGATATAAAGAGAGCTTTTACCATTCCCAATCAGGAACAGGTTTTTTTAATGGTTTACCGGCAGCAATTGCAGCTGCTTCTTCTAAACGTTCAAGAATAATTTTTTGTTCTATAGCGGCAACGTTTCTTCTGGTTACTGCGACTGCATCATTGTTTACTGATATACTATCTATACCAGCACGTACAAGAAATTCGCAGAAATCAGGTAGATTTGATGGCCCTTCGCCACATATACTTACTGTACAACCATTCTCGTGCGCAATCTTGATCAAACGGGCAATAATACGTTTTACGGCAGGGNCACGTTCATCAAAATAACCCATTTGACCAAGACGTTCTGAATCCCGGTCAATCATTAATACACCTTGGGTCATGTCATTGCTACCAATGCTAAAGCCATCAACAAGTTTACTAAACTCATCAGCCATAATTGCAATACTTGGAGTTTCTGCCATGAACCAAATCTTAAAGTCAAGTGAACGTTCAAGACCTTCTTGACGCATGATTTCAAGAACTTTTTTTGCCTCCCAAAGTGTTCTAACCATGGGCAACATAACATAAACGTTTTTAAGACCCCAATCATTACGGCATTTCATTATTGCTTGACATTCAAGACGAAAAGCCTTCTCATACCATTTACTAATGTAGCGGCTACACCCTCTCCAACCTAACATTGGATTTTCTTCAACAATCTCATACTTATCGCCGCCTTTAAGATCACGATATTCATTAGTTTTAAAATCACTAAAACGTACAACCACTATTCTAGGCTGGATTGCACGTGCAACTGTTGCTATACCTTCAGCAAATTTTTCAACAAGCTTCTGTGATTCACCATTATCAACCAAAGACATAGGGTGTTCATTAACGTAGTCTGCAAAAATGAATTCTGCACGCATTAAACCAATACCCTGAAAGGGCAATTCCTTGTATTCCTCAATCATTTCGGGAATAGCTAAATTCATATAAATTTTTGTCGCAGTTACTGGAGCTGGAGCATCAACTGCATGTAATACAGGGTTACCAACTGCGGGATCAAACGCCTGCTTCATTACACCTTCATAAATTATACCATTTCTCGAGTCAACAGTATACTCTTTACCAGATTTCATAACTTGCGTACCAATTTCTGTCCCAACAACACAAGGTATGTTTAATTCTCGACTTACAATCGCTGCGTGAGACGTAATACCACCTTTATTAGTTACAATTGCAGAAGCAAGTTTCATGTATGGAACAAAATCAGGGTTTGTCATGTCAGTAACTAAAACGTCACCTTTTTGCATAATCGATGCAGCTTCATCAGTAGACAGGGCAATTTTTGCCACACCAAAACCATAACCACGTTTACCAGCACTAATACCTTTAACCACAATAGGTAAAGATTCAACTTTTTCGTTAGTTTCAACAGATGATTTTCCCATGTTTTTTGACCACACTGTTTCCGGTCGTGCCTGAACCAAGAAAATATTTTCTGGGTAAGGCAAGTCTTTATCAATAGCCCACTCTATATCCATTGGCTTACTATAATGTTTCTCAATCTTGTGAGCAAAATCTACAAGAGACCTTATTTCTTTATCACTTATACAAGGCATTTGAGATTTCTCACCAACAATTTCTGAAACAATAGTTTTTCCAGTTTTTAAATCCCGAATGTACTCTATTGTTTTCTTTACAATCCGTCGATCTTTAACTTGACCTGTTAACTTGTCAATAATAAAACCATCAGGATTAACAGCACCTGAAACTACAGCTTCACCAAGACCAAAATTGCATTCTATCACAATTTCATTTTTATCTCCAGTCACAGGATTAATTGTAAACATAACACCAGCAGCCTGTGAATTTACCATTTTTTGAACACCTACACTGATAAAAACTTTATCGTGTGCAAAATTTTTCTCGTCACGATAAAAAATGGCTCTTGGTGTAAATAGACTTGACCAGCATTTTACAACCTTATCAAGAAGATCATCTGTACCCTTAACATTAAGATAAGTTTCTTGTTGACCTGCAAAAGATGCATCAGGCAAATCTTCAGCTGTAGCACTTGATCGTACAGCAACAAAAGTGTCCTTAAGGTTGAGACTCTGATTTAATTCTTCGTAAGCCTTCCTAATTGAAACTTCGATATCTTTAGGTATTGGAGTTTTTTCAATTAACTCTCGAATACGTTTTGAAGCTATTTCATACTGTTTAGGATTAGATTTATCAGTAATAGACTCTTTAAGTATGTCATAGATTTTTTTAGAAATTTTGGTTTCACTAATAAATCGTTCATAAGCAAAGGCATTAACAGCAAACCCGTTGGGAACACGTAAACCAGCATGAATCATTTCTCCAAGACTAGCATTCTTGCCACCAACTTTAGGAACATCAGTATACCTTACAGTATTGAACCAAGAAATTAAAGAGTTAGCAAGAGATCTAGGCAACTCATTCAAGTAACCCCTCCCTCTTTTATACCCTTATTTTTTTGTCCGCTCAGCATTGAAACACCAACCAATACTAAATAAAGACAACATCCAAAAACCCACAATTTATCCCTAAATATGACGCTCATAACAGCGTTTCAACCCATATTTAGGGGGGTCTCCAGAGACTGTCTACGTAAAGAAAAAATAAAGTGCGCAAGCTGAATAAATAGGTATTGGTTGTATTGACTTTAGGACAACATTATTTAGTCGTGTCTCACAATCACATATTTTTCCAGTTCATGTTATTTTTACATTAATTATTATGATGTTTAGACTTAAGTATCTTTCTTTCACATTCCATAAACATGCCCATTACAATAACAAGATAAAAAAATATTAGAGCTTAGTACTTATTATTTTTGTGTTCTTAAACCGTACATAAACACTACCCAACAAAAATTTTTTAGACTAGTACTATTTTGTTTAAGTTTTGCCATTGTTATTTTGAGAATTTTTTGTGAAGTTTAACATTTCTATTTCTTGGAAAATATTGGTAACGCTTAATACATTTTTGATTTCTATTTGTGTTTGAACGTGATCATGGATTTCATTTCCATGTTTTCTTGAGCGTTAACATATAATGAACTCAACTCAGTCCAAAAAAAGTTAACCGATTAGAGACAACACCAAATTTTAATGTAATCTTCCTCGGTAATAGTTAGTATGTTAATGAAAAATAGATTGTATGATTAGATTTACCTGTTTTTAAGTATCTTCAGATTTGGTTTCAGCTTGAGTTTTCGCAGCTGATGCAGGAGATTTCGTTACCACCATTTTACAGTGGATTGGAAGTTTTGCGCTACCACGTTTAAGAGCTATTTTCGCGGTCTCGGCTGCACTGGCTTTCACTTTTACAGTAATTAACGGTTGGTCTACTTCTACTTTTGCAGCTGTACCAACAGCTGTACCAAATGATCGTCTCATTCCTTGTTGGAGACGGTCAGCGTGAGCACCAAAAATCATTTTGTTTTCACGTAGAATAATATGAGGATATGGATGAATGAGTAATAGATATTCGTTAACCAGTTTTTCCATTAAAATACGGTTTGTAGCTACGCGTGCAGCTTCAAGTGCACTGTGACGTATTTGAACACGTTTTGTTGATAACAATTGAATTTCGAAGTCAAAATCACCTTTTGTATTACCCATACTGAATTTTACGATTTTTGGAGGAGGAAAACCTCTTGCATAATCTTTTCGTGTGTATGCCCGGTTTTTTACGTGTCTGAAGTTTCTTGCGTGCATTTTACGTCACTTTTTAACTAAAGTTTAATGGAACGTAATGTACGTTTTTCAGTGTATTTAAACGCTTCCTAATAAAAAGTTAAACTTTTCAAAACGTTTGCTATGATATAGTCGTCGCATCACCATTTTTAATCTATAATTTAACGTGTTTAAATAGTTTAATTGGTCTTTTGATTTCTAATGTCGTTACTGTTATTTATTTCAGGAAAAAATTGGCAACTTTCTCTAGCGGAGCTTATAGCTTACCTGCAAACAAGACAAATAAACTTTAAAGTTCAACAATTTAACAAAGTATTTTTCGTTATCCACATTCAACAAATTTTAGACTCAAAAGTTATAGATGAACTTGGAGGAACTATTAAAATTGGGCAAGCTATGACATCACTGCTCAGTCAACAAATAATAGAGGCGTATGTGCAACATAACAAACAAGTTGAAAAACAAGTTATAGAAGTATTAAAGAAAAGCGGAGTAGTTAATCAAATAATTGATTACGCTGGAAAAGGTAAAATTTTTTTTGGTGTAAGTGTTTATTTTGAAGAAGACAAGTTAAAAAATCATGCTGGGAAAATTCAACGGGCATTTGGTAGTGCCGTTAAAGCTGAATTAGCAGTACAGGGTAAAAAAGCTCGTTTTATGGGGTTTGCTGATAAGTCGCAAGGTCAACTTAGTCATGTTGAAGTTTTAAAAAAAGGTCTTGTGGAAAATAAATCAGAAATATTTTTGTGTGTAGGTAAGAAAACCAGTTGGATAGCCACAACTATTGCGGTTCATAATCCTTTTGAGTTTCAAAAAAGGGATGTTTACAAGCCAAGGCAGAGAAAAATTTTTGGTATGCCTCCAAGGTTATCGAAAATTATGATAAATCTTTCAGGTTGTACTGAGGGTAAAACGTTGCTTGACGCTTTTTGTGGTGTAGGAACAGTGCTTCAAGAAGCATTATTGATTAGAGCCAATGTTGTGGGTACAGATATTAATCCGTGGTGTATCAAAGCAGCAGAAGATAATTTAGAGTGGTTAACTCAAGAATATGAACTACGAAATGCTGAGTATCGTGTTGTTCAAAGTGATGTAGAGTTTTTATCTAGAAAAATTGGTATGGAAAATATTGATGTTATTGTTTCAGAGCCTGATTTAGGTCCTGCACTGCGTCAGGTTCCTACGACTCCTTATGCAAAAAAAGTTATTGACAAGTTAACGCCGTTGTTTTTTGGGTTTGTTGAAGAGGCTTATAAGGTGCTTAAACCAGGTGGTAAGCTTGTTGTGGTTACACCGTATATTGTTACGCGTTCAAAACATATAGTTACGATGCCTATCGGGGTAAAAGCTGAAAATATCAAGTTTACACGTGTTAAACCGTTTGGTTTAGAAGTTTTTGATAAAAACATTGAAAATATTGATTTAATGGGTTTAGAGTCATTGGTAGAGGTTGATACTCGGCATTTAATTGGTAGAGAGATTCATGTATTTTGTAAATAACCGTTAATGTTTTAAGTTTGTTTTCAGGTGTTTGTTTATAGTGTAATAGGTAGTGGCAGTATGATTGTTGAAAAAAACGAGGGTCGTCCAGATTGGGATCGTTATTTTCTTGATCTTTGTGAAGCAATTTCTAAACGTGCAACGTGTGATCGTGGAAAATGTGGAGCTGTGATTGTTAAAGATAAACGTATAATGACTACAGGATATGTTGGTGCGCCGGCAAATTTGCCCCATTGTGATGAAGCAGGACATGATATGCGTAAAGTCTTTAACACTGATGGAACAATAACTCAGCACTGTGTGCGTACTTTGCATGCTGAACAAAATGCAATCATTCAAGCAGCACGTTTTGGAATTCCGCTTGAAGGTGCAACATTATATTGCAAAATGACGCCATGTCGAACATGTGCAATGATGATTATTAATGCAGGTATAAAACGGGTAGTATGTGAAAAACGTTATCATTCCGATGTAGATACCATTGGATATTTCAAACAAGCAAACATTGAATTAATAATCATGAATAATGAAGTTGAACAATACAAAAATCAATAATAATCAAAAATTGTTACTGCAACATATGTTTATTGGCGATAACATGCTTCAATTAGATAGATTGTTTCAAAAAATGGCAGATTACTTTCAGCTCTAACTACTGCAGATAAACCGTGCTCATGGAATTTCTGTAACGTTAATTTTAGATTTGTGAGACTAGATTGTAATAAAAATATTCGACCAGATTGTTTTAAGTGTCTTGTTGCTTGTGGGATAAAACAATCAATTACATCACGTCCATCAGGTCCTCCAGCCCATGCGCGACCAATCCACGTTTCAATTTCATGTATTTCAGAAGGCAAGTAAGGTGCATTAAACAATATTAAGTCAAACAAAACATCATTGTTCAAAGCAGTTAATAAGTCACCTCTTAAAAATGACATTTTTTTTTGCATGTTGTTAAGAGTTGCGTTTTGTTTAGCACAATTAATTGCGTATGGATTAATATCAATAGATAAAACATTTTTTGCTTTTTGAGCGGCTATGATTCCAAGAATACCACAACCTGTGCCTAAATCCAATACTTCATCGCATTTGTGCACATCAAGATTTTCTGCGAATAAAAAAGAGTCTTCAGAAGGTTCAAACACGTCTTTAGTTATATCAAATTTTAAGTTTTGAAACCAAACACGTTTAATTGACAAATGCATTAGCTATATCACCAAAATTTTCAGGGGCAAGTTCACGTGGACGTGTTTCTTGATAAGGTAAGGTTTGAAGTATTTTTTGGAAATCTTGTTTACTTATTTTTAACGTGTTTTTAATGAAGGGTTCAAGGGCATTTGAGAGTTTTTTGTTTCGTTCAGTAAATAACCATTTAACCATTTGTTCAAAAAACAGTGAATTCTTTAAAGTAAATGGTGGAGTCGGCCAAGGTTTTAGTCGCAGTATAATTGAATCAACATCAGGTTGTGGATAAAACATGTCTTTAGGTACAAAATCCAAAAGGTCAACCTGAGCTTTTTGATGTACAATAACTGTTAACCAACTATAGTTTTCACTTCCAATTTTTGCGATGACACGGTCAGCAAATTCTTTTTGTACAATTAATATCGCACAATCAATAGTGTGTTTTAGTAAAAAGTTTACAAGTTTTGAGGATAAATAATATGGAGGTGCAGAAATGACCTTGTTAAACTTGGGTAATTTGGCGTTCAATATGTCATCTTCAATAACAATAATATTTTCAAAATTGTTTGTTTGTTGACGCAATACCTGAGTGATTTGTGGATCTTTTTCAACAGCAATAACACTACAACATTTTTCAGCTAAAAAAGTGGTTAAAAACCCAAAACCAGCACCAACATCTAACACAACATCAGAGGAAACAAGTTTAGCATAATTTGCAATTTTAGGATAAAAAGTGGGCTCAATCATAAAATTTTGCCCAAGCAGTTTGTTTGGCGTAATCTGGAACGTTTGCAATAACTGTTTTGTTGCTTCAATGCTCATTTTAGTTACTGTGTCCGAGTGAATAAGCGATATTTGCTGTCGCCTTCAAGCTCTTCCATGATTCGTTTAGTAATCAATTTAGCAGGGCTTGGTAATTCTGTGCGTTTCTGCAGATCGTCAAAGTTTTCAAAAGGTTTACGTGTTCGTTCATTTATAACTTGCCACATATATTTTTTGCCAATTCCTGGAACTAATTCGAGTGCGTGCATACGAGGCGTGACAGCACGTGCAGTATTAAAAAAATTGACAAACCAACTTTCACGTTCAACTACAATTTTGTTTATTACTACTGGAAGCTCTGCTTTAGCTGCCGCTGTAAACTCTTCAGGATTTATTCGTCCAATGATGTAAGTCACTTCTTCACGTGAAGCCTTACCAACATAAACACGGTCACCAGGTTTTAGTATTAACCCTTCTTTTACTAAAGCTTCAAGTGAAGTAAAAAATTCTTCGCCAACACATTGAATAAGAGCTCCCGCTCGATAACCAACTCTTCCAGATGGCCGAACTCCTGGTTTACCATGAGGAAGGAAATCTAACACGTAAGCATACTCTTCGTACCGCTTCTCCATAACAATCACTATACTCTCATATGTAATTGCAGTCAACGCTTAAAATAGTTGCGTGAGAGCACTACTTGAGAATTCTGTTTTCATTAAGAAGCGAAACTATTTTTTCAAGTTTTTGAGCTTCTATAATTTTACGCCCACCAGCAAGAAACACACGTAATTCATCAACAGTTTCAGGCATACAGTTTACAATTTGAACCGTCTCAACTTCATCAAGTTCGTACTCTTTAACAAGTATTGTCAATAACTCTTCAGCCTTTTCAGGGGTAACTTTAGTAAATTTACTAGCATAATCAAGAGTACGACGTTGAAATTGGTCGAGGTTTTCCTCACCAATAGATTCTAACATTTTTTTAACCTGTGGCAGAGTAAGCCGAGCTTCGCTTAATGCATCTTGACTCATGTCTACTCAGTTCCCAGTGTATGGCTCTAAATGTTCACAACGTACAATAATTGTTTTTATTGCCTCACCTTGTGGAACGTTAACAACATATCCACGCCCACGTTTTTCCTGAATAACACCAATTTTTCCATGGAACCGTTTATGAGGCATACTTTTCTGTACACTAGAATTCATTTTTATAATCACTTCTGAACCAAGCTCATATTCATGAAGCAGCTTGCTAATATGTGGTTTCCCACGTTCTCGTTGTGGTTTACGTAACAAACTTCGAGTCCCAGAGTAATATCCTTTTGAACCTCTCAAATCTATTTCACCTTTTAATTATTCATCCAATATAACGTTAAGCACATCAAGCTTAAGCGTCTTTGCCCTGTTTCCAAGTAAACCTGAAACACTTGGAATTGTTCGATTTTCATCGCCAGACACTAACTCTTTTACATAGAGACCGCCTTGACAACGAATTTCTATCAGAGCCATTTTAGGAGACACCTTCTTAACTTTAACCTTGTATATGTACCTTTCCCGAATTAAATCAGCCCTTCTATGCAAAACACGCAAAGGTGTCTGCTGTTTAACAACAATTCCTGTAAGTTTTTCTTCAATTAAGCACAAACAATCATCTGATACATCATTTTCAAACTCAGCAAGCAACCTATACTCCTTTACAGCACCTTCACCCTTCTTAAGCCTACGCACCTTATCTTTAGTTGTAAAATGAAGACCAGAAACCTCAACCTTACCCACAGCACCAACATTAATTGCCTCCTCCACAACTTTCAAATCAATAAACCGTTTTCTAGGTTTAGAAATTTCAACAACAAACGGACGACCCGTTCCAAGCATACGAGCATCAATATCTTCACGACCAGAAGCATGAAAAAACGACGCTACACCCTCAGACATTTCCAAAACGGGTTTAGACGTAAATTCTTCAACCGACTCAGAATAGAATTTTCCAGTTCCACCACACTTTTCACAACCACGCCCCATACAACTAGAACATAACCATTTTGACTGCGAAACCGTACGCACAAGTTTCCGATATCTACCCCCAACAAATAATGGATTAACTTGAAGCCTAATTTTACCCAAAAAAGGGTTAATCACAACCACAATATCAGGAATCAAATACTCCACCTCTTTACCAGTATACACCCCCAAAGCCTTGCCAAAAAGCCTACCAAATTCATGTCGCATACTCTCAGCAGTATCAATACCAAAAATCGCTTTGAACTCATCTTCACGCTCTTCAACATCTACAGGCAATTCAACACCTACAAGATAAGTAGAAAACTCATAACCAACAAGTGCAGATAAAGCCTTTTGAATCAATTCATCAACATTATCAAAAACACCATTACAAAGAAAACAACTTTCAGTTTTAGAATCAAAATCTTGTTTTAAATGCTTTAAAGTATTTTGCGCAATTTTTGAAAAACCATTTACCGCCAACACTTGAAGTTTAGCAACACCATCAACAACATTTTCTTTTACTAAACTATTTATCTGCATAGTTAAAACTACTTTCAAAGAAAAACCACGAATATTATTTTCCATGCTATAACCTAAAGCAGCAAATTGTCTACCAAGACAGTGATCACACAGAGGATACTTACTAAGAAGTTCAAACGCTTTTTGCTGTACATCCATAATAATTGCCTACTTAAAATTTGGTGGAATACCACCCATCCCCATACCGCCTGGACCACCAAAACCGAATGGTAATTTCTTTTTCCGTTTAAACATTTTAAGCATCTTTCGCATCATAAAATACTGTTTAATAAGCTCTTTAACTTCTTTTTCAGTTGTTCCTGAACCACGAGCAATACGTCTTGCACGCGAAGAATTAAGCATTTTTGGGTTTTCTTTTTCAGCAGGAGTCATTGATTGAATAATTATACGCCATTTATCAAGACGACCTTCAGCGTTGTTTAACATTTCCTCAGGAACATTATAAGACATCCCTGGAAGCATCTTTAACACTTTACTAAAAGGTCCCATGTTTTTGACAGCATTAAACTGTTCATACATATCAGTTAAAGTAAATTTGCCACTAAGAATCTCTTTTGTTTTCTTCTGAGGAACCTTTACTTCAGCATCGTGCACCTTTTCCAACAAAGTTTCCAAATCACCCATACCCAATAAACGACCGACAAAACGGGAAGGTACAAATGATTCAATATCTTCAATTTTTTCGCCAGTCCCAATGAATTTAATTGGGGCACCTGTCGCTGCAACAGCAGACAAAGCACCACCTCCACGGGAGGAACCATCAAGTTTAGTAACAATAATAGCACCAATGGGTGTTGCTTCATGGAATGTTTTTGCTTGAATCATAGCCTGTTGCCCAATGGTACCATCAATAACCATTATAACCTCATCAGGTTTGATGTTTTTTTCAAGGTTTTTCATTTCTTTGATAAGATCTTTTTCTTCTTTGTGACGACCAGCCGTGTCAACAATAATCAAATCCTTATCAACATATGTTTTAAGACCTTCACGGACAACTTTAACAGGGTCTTTTTCTTTTGCATCACCAAAAACAGGCAGATTTATTCTATTACCAAGTTGCAAAAGCTGTGCATAAGCACCAGGACGAAAAGTATCAGCAGCAATCATACCAGGTTTGAAACCACGTTTTTGGTAATATCGAGCTAATTTAGCTGCATGTGTAGTTTTACCTGAACCTTGAATACCAACAAGCATAATAATTTTCTTTTTTCCAGGTTCAACTTTAAGCGCGACAGGTTTATCACCTACAAAACGTGTTAATTCCTCGTATACAACTTTTATTACATGTTCACGTCTTGAAATTCCAGGAGGCACATTTTCTTTTAAAGCACGTTCTTCAATACGTTTAGAAATATCCAACACTAACTGTACATTAACGTCTGACTGAAGCAACGCACGCTGTATATCACGTACAAGTTCTTTTACTGCTGCCTCATCAACCACACCTGCTTTAAACAATTTCTTTATTGCATTTGTCAGTGATGAACCTAAACGATCAAGTGCCATCCATTCCCACTCCAGCTTTAAACATTCACCCACCGTTAAATAAAGTTTACAGCTTAAAAATCACAATACAAACAAAAAGACGCCCCAGACTGTCCAAAAACTAGCCACAGTTATGAACTAAAAATAAAAACTGTACAACATGAAACATTTAAACAATAACAAATATAGAAATAATTCTAAAATACAAATTTTCAGAATCATTTCCAACAACAAAAATCCTCTAACCTATTTTCCAAATAGTCTCCCCAGACCTTTTGGGAAAAGTTACCACAATTTAAAGCCTCAGTTCCCCATAATAAGTATTCTTCACAATTCAGACGGCTCTTCATGCATCATTGGCTTCAACTCACAAAAACAGTAAACACACAAATAAACATGAGCCCCACAAGATACTTTTTCAATATAACAACTTGAAATCATACACATATCCATCATGTTTAAACCAATTTTCAACATCCACAAACACAACAACCCCAAACACCCTCACAAAAACAACCAAACACCCCAAAAAACCCAACCACAAACTACCACAAACACACAACCAACAAACACACTACAAAAAACATAGAGATACACTCAAACCATACATCAAACACATATCCTCCCACTCAAACATACCTTCCCCCAACCACACAAACAAACCATGACTAAATTAACGTCTACCCCATCAAAAAAACCAACTATCCAATATCTAATATTGGTTGTATTTCTCGGCAATTTAGACGTTATTTGACCATATTATCTTTTTTTGACCGCCTGCATAGCACATCTTTTTTTAAAAGATAACCCCATCTTTTTAAGATGACGAGAAAGACCACTTTCTGTTAAATCTAGTTTTAACTCATCTATCAATTCACTTAGAGTTATGTCTGGAGTTTGACAAATTTTATCATTGATTTGTTGTTCTTGTTCCTTGGAAAGCTTACTTTTACTTCCTAGATAGGGTTTGGGTTTGTGGTTGCCTGTTTGTTTATATTGTTTCCAGATTTTGGTGATGGAGCTTCGGCTGATATTTGTTACCAAGTTTAGAATTGTTTTTTCAGTTTCTTTGCGTTTTTTTGCCTCGATTATTATTTCGCGTTTTTCGTCTGATATTGGTCGCATACAAAAATAGCCACTAACATCAATATAACACTTACATCAATATGAAATCAAATTGCTATATATGTGTGGCATGTGTTTTGTCTCTGTTGCAGGTTTTGTGTTTTGCTTTGTTTGTTGGGTGTGGTTTATAGAATAGGAAGTTTGGTGCCTTACCCAAATAGAGCAGGTACCCAAACCCCCTTCTCAGAACCGCACGAACCAGTTTCCCGGTATGCTAACTCACCAACCAACCCCCAAAACAAACAAAAAAAATCTGTTTTAACATTGATAACCTTGTTTGGACTATTTGCATTACGCAAATCCTCACAAAATACCAATAGAGCCGCCTATCACCCTTCACCACGCAGTGGAGTTTCTCCACCTCAAACTACTATAGTGACTGCGAGACCCACTGAAAACAACAACTACTACTGTTGAGACATTTGTTGTTGTCCTAATTTGCATCATTTTTTGTTATTCCTTACTGATTTTTGTTGCTTTTTGTTTTCAGGCAGGGTTTCACCGTTTAGCAGAGATGACACATATTGGTGTAGTTTAGGCCTCCACTTTAGCTCTTTAGCGTGCTTCTTGCACATTGGAACCACCCGATGACTACAACCACCACCTACAATAGTGGTTATAGGGTTGTTCGTGCACACATCAAATCAGACTTTGATCCCATGGGATCCCACGCACCCCAACAATTAGGGCAAAGAGCTTGGAATTTATGCAGTTTAGTCATAGCCATGCCACACGATGGCCTTGCACCTCGAGTTCATACACTAATTTCGAGCTCAGGTGCTTTTCGTAATGCTATGGTCCCCTTTTTCCTTTCGGTGTTGGGTAATACGATGGCCACCTAGATGTTTCATCAATCTAGGGCCGCTTTCGGCGATGTCAACTCAACCTCTTACGGACGCACGTATTGTTTGTTTGGGGTATGTTTGGTGGTGATTGCTTTTATGGTGAGTTTTTGTGTGGTGTTTGAGTTGGTTATATTTTTTGCGAAGAGTTGTGTTTGTTGTTTGTTTTGTTTTGCTGGTTTGGTGTGTAAGTGTGTTTTTGGTTTGCATTTTTTGTTATGTGTATGCGTGCTTTTTTGTTGGGATGTGGTGTTGTGGTTGCTTGTTTGTGTGTTGTTGCAGGTTTGTTTTTTTGTGTTTTGTTGGTTTTAGTGTTTGTTTTTGTATTGTTTTATTCAAAATTTGTAAGGTCATAAATTTCTGGGAGTATAGGTTATGGTTGGATGTATTTTTTTTCAAGAAGTATTTTATAGGTTCTGGAAATTGTTTGCTTCTTGAAGTGTGGTTTAATTTCTCTAACTTTTTCTACAATGTCTTTTTGATCATGTTTCCAATTGTTTTTTGCGTACTGATTTTCAATGAAAATGATTGTTGATAATAATTCCATTGTTTTAGCAGGTTTTTTATTTACGAATGATACAACTTCTTTGATGATTTTTTTATCACCTATTGGCAATCCACTTATTTTACTTTCTCCTCTTTCAGTAAGATTCAAATTATATCCAACATAATTGTTATATTCATACGCATGGACATCAATTAGAGTAGCTTTTATTAAATCATCTATGTCTTCAATAACTCCTGCAGAATAAGGTCCGTATGTATAAATCGAAAAATCATAGTTCAGCTCCATTTTTTTTACTTGCTGAAGTATATAGAGTATTTTCATAATTGCTGTTTTGCCCAAACTGGGATATTGTTCAATTATGTTTAGAATAATGCTTTTATTATATTGCGAACTCATACGCTGCACCACATTTTTCAGTATTTAAATATAAACGACTATCTTTTGGTAACCCACTCATCGTTTTAATTAATTTTGATTTATAACTTAATGGATAACTTCTTTGATTTTTTTCATTAAAGATGTAACGTCTTTATCAAATTTATACCATTTTGTTATTTCAGTAGTTCCGAAAGTGTTTTGAACCGTTAACATTAACTTGAACCATACCTTATTAACTATCTGTTAAGGAGAGCAATAAAGATGGTCCAAGGCATAAACA
>JGI24702J35022_10000282_pt1 | contig 29642 bp, 5 predicted proteins | sample TergutTh196P4_FD_35022 | JGI IMG/M metagenome (IMG submission 35022)
CGTGTTAAAAGATAGGATTATCATCACAGCCATTTGGAGTACAACCACAAAAGCCATATTCCTAAGAAAGGTTGAAAGAGTGTATCTCTTTCTTAGTGATGCTTCTGCATTTACCACTGTGGAAAAACCTGACTAATATATTAACATTGGGGTTTATACTATTCCTCGTTTAAAAGGAAATATTATTTTTTCTGGATTGCTTTGCTGTGCTCGCAAAGACGAGGTACATTTTAAACGAGGAATAGTATTATTACAAGACACTATAAAGTTCCAGAAATTTTCAGTCTTACCCCCTTTTTTGTGATTCAAAAAAAATGAGCTTTTAGAAGGTCATGACATTCTATTTCCTTTATTTACAATAAGATAACAATAATTCTGGAACTTTTGTTCGCCGAGTTTTTTAGGTTGATCATTATTTGATTATTGTATGGTAATATGTTCATAGCTTCAGAAATTGCGAACAAAAGTTTCAGATATTTATATTTAACCCTAAAAAATAGCGTTTTTAGTGTCATTTATTTAATTGGGAGGTGTGTAAACATAAAACCTTATAAAAAAAGACAGAAAAACCATAAAAAAAGTATTGTTACCAGAAACAATTTTAATCTTGTTTTTTGTAATGATCGATTCTTTACAAGACGAAGTTTTTCCTTTTTTTTCAAATAGTTAAAGATATTTTTATTTTGGTCAATAAATAACTTGACACAAAAACACCAATAAAAATATGTAACCATAAATAAAGAAGAGGGCAAATGGCACGAATATTTAGAAAAGCATACCATGAAATTTCAAATTCCTGGGATTTTAAGAATTTAATTCGAAATATTGACGACAAGAGTATCAAATATTTTATTCAAAATGATCAAGATCATCTATTTATTATTACTTTTTATTATTCGACGGTGAAAGAGAACAAAGTTCAAGCCAAAAAACATATGTTTTTATACGAGAGAAGTACAGATGAAATAGTTAATTACCAAGAAAAATTTATTAATGAGACAGAAAAAGCATTTTATTATAAATACATAGAATATGCCTATCATCACCTTACTACAGATGAGATTGGTAAAACTGAATTGACGATCTTCTCCAAAAAAAGTTGTAAAGACAACGAATTTATCCAGAATCAATACCAAAATATTTATTACCAAATTGAGGGATTTTATGGCAAAGAAAATGTGATCAAAATCTATTTTTGTCGTATGTCAAACGAAATCTTTACCAAATTACTTTCTTGTATCAGCACCCTCCCCGAGATAGGAGACAAAAATACTAGCCTTGATGAGTGGAAAGAAAATGCTTGTAAACAAGAACGCATTTTTACCTTTTTCCCTTCAGATGAGCTATATTTTATCAAGATATTAAATATATTAAAGCGCTCGGTTGGTACGAAAATGAATTACATCAGCATCCAAAGAGATGCTCTGGTAAGGTTAATCCCATATATAAAAAATATTCAAAACAAATTCTATATCTTTGAAACGGGAGAAAGATTAATTTTCGCCAATCAACCATTGTCTCTAAATTTCTTTATCTCACAAATAGATCCGTATAATTTCCATTTACAACTAGCTGAATCGCACCAAATAGACCAATATTTTATTTCAATTGCCACTTATTTTCTCATTAAAAATGAAATGTTTCGTGTAGATTTACCATTTACTGACGAAACCATCATGAAAATAATTGATCGCCAATTGATGATTAAAAGAACTGAACTTGCCTATTATAAAGCAATTGTTAGCCGCCAACTCTCACTTTTTCACCATTATTTAGACTTCGATGAAAGAATAGAATTTCCTCCTATTGCTGAAGATATTCCGAAAGTATTTATTCGGTTTGGCAAAGATAAAGACAACTTGATTATTAATAGTTATTTAGAATACCATGATCAAAGTCAATTACCCTTAAAAGCGGTGAAATTGAAAGAAAATTTGATCAAGTTGCGATTTATTGATCACGAGAAATGGTTTTATTTACCTGATGAATTAATCAATGAGGTAACAGACTTAACCGAAAAACTCCATTTACTAGACGAAACGGATACTTCCTTTCAAGATTATCAGTGGATAATTTCAAGTACCGAAGAGATCAATTTTATCAAGAACAATTTTTTAGATAATGTAAATCAGAAATGGCATATTGTTATTGCAGATGAATTAAAAAAAGAATTTGTCCAAACCATTCAGTTAATGCCAGAAATAACCATCCAAAAAGATGAGAATATAGATTGGTTTTCATACGAAATAACTTATAAATTTAATGATTTAGTGATTACCCAAGAAATGCTTCGGAAGTTTTTTGACACTGGGAAAAAATTGTTTGTTTCTCCTGATGGAACCAATCTTCGCTTTGAAAATAGAGCTATTTTTCAAGAAATTGAAGAGCTCATTCACTTCAATAAAAAAGATGCAGATTTTTACAATAAAATGTCTCTTTACCGCTTACCTTGGATTTATGAATTAAAAAAGATTAATCCGGCGATCAACATTTATGGCGATAAATACTTGGATGAAATGTATGGTACATTGCAAAAAAGGAGGCTACCAGTAACTCCCCAACCACATTATAGTCTAAAACCTGTGATGCGATCCTACCAAAGAGCTGGTTACGAATGGTTGAAAATGCTCGAAAAATTTCGATTAAATGGGATACTTGCCGATGATATGGGGCTTGGTAAAACCTTACAAGCGATATCTGTATTGACGGATCTATCATCAGATTCAAAAAGTTTGATTGTGTGTCCGAAAACACTATTATTTAATTGGGTAGCCGAAATTGAAAAATTTAACCCTCAACTAAAGTATTATATTCATGAAGGCACAAAAGAGGAACGAGTAAGACTATTAAAAACGATTCCCGTCCAGATTATTTTATGTTCCTATAACCTCATTCAAAATGATTTAGATGTCTTTAAAGGAATCCAATTTGATTATTTAATTCTTGATGAAGCTCAACACATTAAAAATCACACCACGCTTCGAGCAAAAGCGATAAAAAAAATTGGTGCTCGCCACAAACTGGCCATGACAGGAACACCTCTAGAGAATAGTATTGAAGAATTGTGGTCAGTCTTCGACTTTTTGATGCCTGGTTACTTGCCTTCCATCAAAAAATTTCGTGATTTTTTGGTGGAAAAAGAAAACAACCAAAAGCAAACAGATCGGGTGATTCAATATATCTCACCCTTTATTCTGCGTCGTAAAAAAGAAGAAGTTTTAATTGAATTACCAGATAAACAAGAACAAATTATTTATTGTGAAATGACAGAAAAACAAGAACAATACTATGTTCATGTTCTAAATTCAATTCATAATGAGATTTTAAAAGATGTCAATGCAAACCCCAACTATATGACCATGCTCTCGGCATTAACTCGTCTCAGGCAAATTTGTGATCATCCCGGGCTCATTAACAATGATTTTTTAAGTGAACCGGAAATGTCTGGAAAATTGGAAACTCTCGAAGAGTTAGTAGAAGATGCAATTGCCAACAACCGTAAAATCCTAATTTTTAGCCAATATTTAAAAATGCTCCAGCTAGTTGAACAAATGGTAAACCGTTTGGGTGTTCGTTATGAATACATGGATGGGAACTCGAAAGATCGTAAAAATATTATTAATAATTTTAATAATAACGAAAAAATAAGAATTTTTTTAATTAGTTTAAAAACAGGAGGTTTTGGAATTAATCTCACAGCAGCAGACACAGTGATCCTTGTTGACCCATGGTGGAATCCGATGATAGAAACTCAGGCGGTAGATCGTGTACACCGGATGGGACAAACGAAAAAAGTCCTTGTTTATAAAATGATTACTAAGGGTTCAATCGAAGAAAAAATAATCTTACTCCAAAAGATCAAGAAAGACTTATTCGATAATATAATCGATAAGGGAGAAATGGTACTCAAGAATCTGGATCTCAACGATATCAAAACCCTTTTTGAATATAAAAAATAAGACCTTGTCATGAGTTGGTTTATTTGTGTTTTAAGTAAAAAACCTTTGCTAGATTGGGAAGTGGTTATCTTTCATCAAACTCATCCCCAAACAGAATATGTCGTTGAAAACAAAAACTTTTATCTCGCTTTTGCAGCGCAAAAAGGTCAATTTACTTATCGTAAATCGGACGAGGAAGAATCTGGTTATTATTTACAATTGGGACATGGTTACATTGCTAAAAACACAGGATACTGCCCTGCTGATCTGCTTGATTGGAAAAAACTTTTGACGCAAGAATATGCTCCCAAAGATATTGACGGACACTATGTTGTTTTAAAGATTAAACCAGATTATGTGCAAATAACCAATGATCCTTTAGGACATTATCCTCTATATTATATTAAACAAGATGATTATTTTGTCGCCTCCAATTGTCTCAATTATCTTGCTCCTCTCGTGAGTAATCGTACTTTAAAATATTCCTCTTTTGCTTCCTTGGCTTTATGCCCTTTTCCTCTCGTCAAAGAATCCTTACTGAACAAAGTCCAATTAGCCCAAAGTGGTTCCACGATAACTTATCACACCGATAGAATAACGAAATCTACTAGCAAAATCAATTTTTTGGCAGATAATTCTCTGGGGGGTGAAGATTACCTATTTTACCTCCGTAAGGTTTTTGATCTTCAGCTACCCCACCTTGTTTGCATGGTTTTTCCCTGGGAAAATAGCTTTACTTCTCGCTATGCATTTTCAGTTTTCAAAGATCAAAATCCACAGCATTGGGGTCTTGCCATTCAGCAAAACTCTACCTTTTTACCAAATAAATTTTTATTATCTGAGGAGGCTTTGAAATACCAGTATTTTCTTTTTTCACCCTCCCTAAATCCAGAAACCATCTGGCAAAACTATCAATCATTCGTCTTAACAACTGGACTTTCAGATTTCCCTGTTTTTTTTGATTGGGCAAGTTCATTTTCCTCTCCAACCGGGAAAAAAATAATTTTTCATTTTTCCAAGGCTTCAGAATGGTTGTTTGCCAAAAAACCATTATCTAAAACAGATTTTTTGTTTAATTTACTCAAGAAAAATTCGTTTTCAGCATTCAAAAGCCAATATGTTACTCAAAATCATTTTTTTAACCAAGAGTTCTATTCTTTTTTACTAACAGATTTAAAAAAAATGTTGAGTAGAGCAATCCAAGAATTAGCAACAACAGGAACTGTGTATGACCAGTATCTTTTCTACATAGAAAATCTGCATTTACCAACATTTGCCCCCAGTCTTGTTTGGTTAAATAATTTTCATCATTTTTATAGTCCTGGATTACTTTATTCCTTTGTTTGCAGGCATGTATTACAAAGGCTAACTAATCCTCACTTTTACCAAAAAAAACAGGATAATATTCCATTTTTTAATCCGAACTTAAAAAAATATCCACAAGTTCGAAAGGAAAAATGGACTCTCCTCAATATGCCACACCGCAATGAGGAGTTCTTTCCCTTAATTGAACATAAAGTTGGAGAAATGCTTGCTCAAGCTAATAGTGTTGCCTATTATGATTTTAAAGCACTCGTAAAACTTTTTGGTAGAGCAAAAAAAAAGAATACACAAGCAATAAGTTTAATCCTTAAATGGACCGCTTGCGAAATATGGAGAAAAGCAATTGAATAAAGCATTTCGCTCCTTTTTTTCTCCACGATGATTTTTTATATTTTGTCTTCATTGATTCCATCTATTTATCCCCATATGGGGACAGATAAACTACAATAAATATAGTTTGAGACCGAAGTAATCGTCTCCGCCAGAGGTATAATTATGAAAAACAAAAAGTTAAGTTCTTTGCTCCTCCTTTTCTACATCATCCGGTTAAGTCTACTTTTAGCAAGCCCTGTAGATCTAGAATCTCCGCTCCCCCTTGATGACAGTGTGCTCATTGGTAAATTAGAGAATGGACTTACATATTACATCCGACAAAATTCAACTCCCCTTCATTTTGCTGAATTACGATTAGTGATCAATGCCGGCGCAGCCATGGAAGATGATGACCAGAGGGGAATAGCACACTTAGTTGAACATGCAGCTTTTAACGGAACAACCGCTTTTCCGGGCGATTCCTTACGTGTTTATCAAAACTCTATTGGTTTTGGTTTAGATGGAGGGAATCTTAATGCTATGACTTCGATTGAAGCAACCACATATGTTTTACCAACTAGAACAGACCTACCAGAACAATTATCTACCGCTTTTTTCATTCTAAGCGAATGGGCTTCCGCACTAACCTTGGATGACAATGCTATTGACAAAGAAAGAGGAATTATTTTGGAAGAATGGCGTATGGACCAGAACGGTTGGTCACGGATGTTCCAGCTGGATAATGAAATTCTTTATGCCCATTCTAAGTATGCGCTCCGAACACCTATTGGCTTACCAGAAGTTATTGAGCATGCTCCTTACCAAAGATTCAGAGATTTTTATCGAGACTGGTATAGACCGGACCTCCAAGCGGTAATTGCCGTTGGTGATTTTGATATTGAACATATAAAATCCTTGATTGAAAAATATTTTAATCGTATCCCTCTGCGTCCGAACCCAAGGGCAAAAGAAGAAATCTTACTCCCATTTCATGAGGAAACATTGATTTGTATTGGGACTGATCCCGAAGTTACAGATGTCTTCTTTCGCATAGCTTTTAAATTGCCAGCTCATATTATAGAGACAGTGGGAGATTATCGAAATTTTCTCCGACTAAACCTAGTAAACACAATGTTCTCAAATCGAATATCTGAACTCACGAGAAAGCCTGGGTCCCCAATTCTTTGGGGAGGAGCCATTGGTGGTCAATACCAGCTTTCTAATATGCAGTTTAACTATGTTAGTGCTATACTAGATGATGCTCATATCACAGAAGGAATAACATCTTTGATAACCGAAATTTATCGAATCTACCAACATGGTTTTTACCAATCAGAGTTAAATCTAGCCAAAGAAATTCTCCTCGCAGAATATGCCAAAGCCTATTTAGGAAGATCAACCGTTTCATCCGACGAAATTATTGAGCGTTATGAAGACCATTTTATCAGTTTAATACCTCTTTTAAGCGAGCAATTTGCCTCTGAAATAGCAACAGTCCTACTAGACGACATTGAACTTACGGATCTATCAACAATAATAAAGGAAATATATCCTGAAACCAATAGAGCAGTAACTCTTTTTGCTCCAGATAATATTCAAGACCAAATTCCTAGCAAGGAAGATATCCAGCAGTTTTTTTATTCTCTAAATAATATCGAACTAGATGTTTATCCTGAAACGATGAGCACAGAAAGCTTACTTACCTCCGAACCTAGACGAACCAAGATTAGTAAACCAAAATACGATCCCAAGCTTGGTGTTTATACTTGGGTCCTAAAAAACGGAGCCAAGGTTCATTTAAAGCAGACAGATTTTAAAAAAAATGAAATCTTGTTTAGTGGTTTTCGATTTGGAGGAATCTCCCAAGCAAGTGATGAACTCTATTATTCTGCAGTTACTGCAAGTGAGATCATCGGAGAATCAGGTATAGGTACCTTTAATCAAAATATACTCGAAAGATATTTGTCTAGTAAAGATGTAAGTTTTTTAGCAGACATAAGACCTAATCGTGAAATGATAACTGGTAGTAGTTCTATACAAGATTTTGAAACTGCTATGCAACTCCTTTGGCTCACTTTCCACCCCCCCCGTCTAGATGAAGAAGCCTTTCAAAATTGGAAACGAAGGACAGAAATCCAAATTAAAAATAACTTAAATGACCCCGAAAATATTCATCAAGAAGCTATATTAAGGGTTTTATACCAGGGGCATCCCCGGTCGAAGGGTAATACATTTATGAGCATGGAAAATTTACAATCTGTTGAGCTCCACAAGGCAATAGACTTTTTTACTTCGCGCTTTAATTCTGTTAATGGCTTCGAATTTGTGGTAGTGGGAGATATTGATAAAGATAAATTACACAGCTATATAGCCACATATATCGCCAGTTTACCTTCACAGAAGATCAATACTGAAGTAGTGGATCGTAACCAAAGGTTAAACCAAATCGCAACTACCGAAGAAATATATCAAGGTAGCGAACAATGCATTGTCAGACTAATTTTTCCCCAAGATTTTCACTATAGTTTCCAAGAATACTATCAATACCAAGCAACGATTGAAGTTTTATCCAATATCCTCAACGAGCATATCCGCGAAGAAATGAGCGGTGTATACTATATTGTAGCACTACCGCAAATGGACCGGTTTCCCATAGAGCAAGTTGCCACCCAAATTTTAATGTACTGTGCTCCTAACCGAGTAGATGAACTAGTAGCAAGAATTCATCAACTCATCAGTCTCGTGCAAAATAATACTTTTGATGATGTATACTTGAATACTTTTCAAGAAACAGCTAAACAAAGAAGAGGAAATGAAACTCGCACTAATTTGTACTGGGTAGATATGATTAACGAAATGCGTTATAATGGATTTTCCCCAGAGGATATACTCGCTCTCCCTCAATTAATCAATAATCTTACTCGAACAGATATTGTACATTTGGTTAATAAATATATTGATATCGATAAGCAGTTAAAAATTGTTTTATATCCTACCATTGAAGAGCTTGATGAATAAAGACGGTGTTTTTTGGGTATATACTATTTAGGGTTATTGTTCCTCACAATTCGATGCTTCCAAAGCAGATATTTACTTTAATCAAGGAAAGAATATTGGTATCTACAACAGACCAAAAATAGTAAAATATTCATCATACCATTAATAATTAACTTTGGTCATGGTGATTATAAGAAAAAAAAAAATCGAAAAAAAACACTTGACAAAAAAAAACGCTTTTGTAAAGTTACACACATTGACATTGACGCGGGGTGGCGCAATTGGCAGCGTGTCGGGCTCATAACCCGAAAGTTAGAGGTTCAAATCCTTTCCCCGCTACCATTTTTTATCAGGCGGCATAGCTCAGTTGGTTAGAGCGTCGGAATCATAATCCGCAGGTCCGGGGTTCAAGTCCCTGTGCCGCTACCAATAATAATGAAGAGTGTGGATCTTCTTTCCAGAGCGCCAGTAGCTCAGCTGGATAGAGCAGCAGCCTTCTAAGCTGCGGGTCAGGGGTTCGAGTCCCTTCTGGCGTGCCATCTTCGCCTCTTTGCCCTTCATCATTGCTTTTAAGAAACGATATATGGTGGCTATAGTTCAATGGCAGAGCAGCGGATTGTGGTTCCGCTTGTTGTGGGTTCAAATCCCATTAGCCACCCCATTTTTTTGTCTGATTCCCTCGTTTTTTTCCTTTACAGTTTATTTGTTTGCTTGGATGCCTAGTATAGCATTTCTACTATACATAAGCCGTTTACCCACATTGTTTAAACCAACCAATTATATCAGATTATGTAATACTTACTAAAACTATTTTCAAATCAAAGAACAATACACCTACCTCTCTAACCTGCCTTCCCGTAACACATAACATACCCAATAGTTTTTGAGTAACTATATCCTATCTTCCCGAAAGCAGTCGCACAATAGCCATAGATTACTAAGCGACTGCCTTTCATAATATGATTTATTCCCTTTTTTTAACCATCGAGCTTCTGTTCTTTTAACTCCGCTTCATGAACTTCAATAGAAGATACCTTTTTAACAGCAAATATATTTTCAGAATCATCGACTAATACATCATTACCTATAGGATTAACAGTTAATGATGACCTTTTTATAAGGTCTAGATTTAGCGTCGATCAAAGAGGCTGTTGTATAAAAGGTAGCACCCAGTGTCCTGCCATAGAAACTTATGTTATAGAGCATTTCCACTAAACATTAACTAATATTGTAGCGGTGAGTCCAATCGCCATTGCGGTAACTGGAGATTGGTGCTACATTTAATGACAAGTGGAAATGCTACAATTGTTCGATCCGTATTTGTTTATCATTTTATTCCCTTCACTATTTCCAACTACAAACCTCTGTTACTGCCCACACAACTACATTATGGAACAGCTTCCAATAATAACTCGTGGGTGTGAACTCAATATCTAATATTCAAAATAACTGGTTATGATCAGGTATCAAGTGGGGTAACAACAAAGGCTACCCCATTGATTTTGAATTAACAAACTCGTCTAATCCCATTTTTTTATAAGTGAGTTGACGAAGCGGAAAGAATGAGATAATACATTATTTAAGGAGTATCATCCTTTTTTGCTCAGTATGCTCACTTGTTGACATTCTAATAAAATAAATTCCAGAACTTATAAGAACATTTTGTTCGTCTTTCCCATTCCAAACAACCTGATGATGTCCGTTGGAAAGTTGCTTATTCACAAGGGTTTTCACCTTTTGTCCTTTAATGTTATATACTTCAAGGAGAACATTATCGCTCTTGAGTAAATTGAACCTAATCGTCGTTTCGGGGTTAAAAGGATTGGGATAATTGCCAATGAGTTCAGTTTTAGTAATAGGACCTGTAATGTCATTATTAGAATTAGTGATACTTACTTGCACAATATTTGATTGCGGAGATTCATTTGATGCAAACAGTGCGGTGACATGATACCAATATTCTCCTTGTGGTAAGCCACTATCGAGATAAACCGTAGCAGTGGTAGGTAAAGGAGTAGGTGTTAATTTTTGCCAATCAGGAACATCAATATTCATTGTCCGATACACATTATAACCTAAGGTGTCACCCATTTCAGGGGCTTCCCAAGTAAGAGTGACATTATTACCGTTCACTTGGGCTTGTAAATTCTGGGGCGGGTAATCGATAAATAATTCAAGGAAATCAGTAGATGATCGCGCTGTCAGATAAGAGAAAGAATTGGGGGCAGCAAGTCTTGTAGAAACCAACCCTGTGATATCAAGGACATCATTAGGAATAAGCGTTCCGATGTAGTCTGCTTCATAGAAATTGGTGTAGAAGACAAAAGTATTTACTCCGTCAGAAAGATCATAACTTTGCCCTGAAGCAAAATTTCCGGTTGAAGTAAAGTAGACATCATCAACTCTTACTAACCGTGCTTGATATTGGCCAAGAGTATCAGCTAATAACTGGGCTAAAGTAACTGATATTGGTGTTAAAATATTACCCGTAGAAGAAGCCGGGTTCGTATCGATAAAAGGTTGGAACTGCAACATTCCATTATTAACATTAAGTCTTCCAATAATTCTCGTAATGCCATCACCAATGTTGTAGTCATGAGAGATTATACCATCGTTATCATCAATCAAAATTCCAGCCGTTTCATCTTGCAAATAAATTTGGTTACGGAAGGTCTGTTTATAACTGACAAAAACTTCTCCAGTAAGTTTATACAAGACATCAGTAGGTGTTGGAATAGCTCTCAATTCCGCTAAATTTGCAATTTCAACTGGCAAGACATAGTTATTAGTAGCAGTTTCGCTAGGAGTAAACCCATCTTTGTAAGCTTTTGCTTTCACCGTGATCGTTTGTGATACAGTAAAACTCCCGGTGTAGAGGGTTGAACTCAGGTCAGGATCTGTGTTGTTAAGAGTATAATAAATTAATGCATCCGGTGTGGGAGTGTTTATCGACACTGTTTGAGCATCCATATAAATACCCGTAGGAGGTGTAATAACCGGTATCACAACTTCAGGAATATCAAAGATAAATGTTGCTTCCACAATCGTGCTTGGTTGATAGAACTCAGCAAAGGCAATGGCTTTAATGGTTCTAGATAAACCAAAAGTGAACGGGGCTAGGTATCTAGTCGATTCCCGGTTGGGGGTAGACCCATCAGTAGTGTAATAAATTTCTGCCTCCGGAGTAGAACAAGTCATCGTAACTAGTTGTGGAACGCTAAAATGTCCACCGTTTGGACTAATGACCGGAGTCGCAACCGCTCCTAAAGTATGCATTTTAAACAATGCCAAGTCAGCCATTGTCCCAGTATAAGTTGCATACCGATTTTGACCATTATTAATGTTGTACTGTAAATTTCGTGCTTGATTTCCAGCAAAACCATAATTATTTAGGAGCGTGGAAAATCTAAAGAAGACATGCCCAGATGTTGATCCTTGCGTAGAATTACTCAACAGCCATTTGGTTAAATCACTTTCTTGCGATTCCATAAATTGAGTATTATTGTTTGTTGTACCAGTAGGTCCAGCGACATATTTATTGGCAAGAGCATTGTATAAAGTCCATTGGTCTTCAGAATTAACAGATAATTCCCAAATAATGGTTGCTTCTGGATGGGAAATTTCATTACCAGAAATTAAGTTGGTAATATCGGTATAATTAAAATAACCATTCCCCGTAACTGTGGTATGACTATTATTCATCGCATTAGTACCAGTAATAGCAGATGTTGTTACCGCAGTGGAATTTAAAATAATATATTGTCCTGGAATAACATCGTTGATTTGGGTTACTCGATAGAATTTTCCTGCTTGTTTTTCTGTGATTGTATATGTTTGAGTTACAGTATTACTCGGCAGAAAATCTTCTTTATAGGCTTTGGCTTTAATAGTTGTGGTGTTCGAGATGAATAACGGAACAGAGTAGAGGGAGGAGGCTTCGGAAGGTTCTGTTTCATCCAGAGTATAGCGAATTTCTGCGTCAGGTGTAACACAACTTAAAGCAACAGTAACACTTTCCAGATAAGAACCTCCAAGGGGGGTAAATACAGGGTTAGCAACTGGTTGAGCAGTGTTAAAAGCAAAGTCGTCATAACTACGTGCGGTAATATAATCTTTGGTAACCGAAGAAATCGTCCGCGAAGATATTAGCCCTGTAATCGTAAATGTCGAAACAGGAATAGGTTGTCCGGTTACATTAGTAACATCAGTATTATTAAAGTTTGCAACAAAACTATAATCATTGCTGGTGTCTGTGAGGTCATAAAAGAGATTATTAGCAATACTTCCGACGGGATTAGTAAAATGAGTGTTACTAACTTTAACTAAAGTTGCTTGATATTGGCTAGGATTCGCCGTTAGCTGTGCAAAAGTTACTTCTTGAGGACTAATGCTGTTCTCGGTTGAATTCACACTCACATTAGCAACAGGAACAAACTGGAGCATACCTTGGTAAATATTAATTCTTCCTGTTAAATACAGTATTCCATCTCCAACAGCTAAAGGGGTAGAAATAATGGTAGGATTGGGATCATCAATCATTACCCCTCCGGTTGTATCTTGTACATATTTTTGGTTGCGGTTATTTAAAAGATAAGTAACAAATACTTCGCTAGCGAGCCGATAAATCGTTGTGTTATCAGGTTCTTTAGTTCTAAGTTCTGCAATATTTTCCACATTTGTAAACGAAACAAAGGTATAGGTATTCTCAGCGATATTACTTGGCAGAAGACCCTGCTTAAAGGCTCTAGCTTTTATTGTGGTAGTAGTAAATAGAGGGATAGGTACAGTAAACTCCTCAGAATCTGATGTCGGTTCTGTACCATCAAGAGTATAGTAGATGCTTGCTCCTTCGGTGATTGTAGAAATGATAATGTGTTGTTCTTCATTGTAAGCTCCCGTGGGGGGATTGATCACTGGTGTGGCAACTTGGGGAATTTCAAAAGTAAATGTGGTTGTTTCAATTGGGCTAGGCAAATAATGATCGGCAAATGCAATAGCTTTTACAACACAAGAGGCATTCAGCTCGAAGGGAGCAGTATAGATGATGGAGTGTCTTCCGGGGGTTGAACCATCAAGAGAATAGAAGATCGAGGCATTAGGTGAAGTTGTGTTTATGCTAACTAATGTCGAAGTAGTAAAGAATCCTCCGTTGGGCGAAATAGTTGGAGCTGTGGTAATCCCAATTGTGTGCATTTTAAAGAGGGCAAGATCACCTGTTGGTCCTCCTGAACTACCTCCATAATTCGAATAGCGTTCGTCGCCACTATTATAGTTGTAGCGGAGCACACGAGTAGCTGTATTATTCTCAGGGACAACAACAGTACTTACTCCAGTATTGAAGGCTAAAAAGAAAGGTTGATTGATCAAAGAACCATGTACAGAAGTAGAAAATCTAAATAATTCATTATCTCCCGGAATAGGCAGATATTGATTATTATTATTATTCGTTCCAGAGAAACCAACATATTTTCCCGTTACCACATTTTGGATTGTATATCCATATGTATTATCTCCAGAGATATACCAAACAATTTTGTCTGCTAAATATTGGTTTAGCGGATCCTCCAAACTATCATCAGGTTGGATAGTAATTCCTGCTGTTACCCACACCCAAGGAGTATAACCTGCCTGTTGTTCATAATCAGCCATCGCATAAGGTCGGACATATGCGTTGGCAGCACTAGCGGGACTAGAATTATCAATAGGGTCGCGTACAGCTCCAGCAATAACATAGTATCCAGGTACAAGGTCATGGATATCTGTTAATCGGTAATATTTCCCAGCTTCTTTAGTGTCGATATAATAAATATTTTCAGCTGTAGTACTAGGTTTAAAATATTGTTTATAAGCAATTGCGCGTACCGTTGTATTTTTATTTAAAGTAAAGCTTCCGTTATACAAAGTATATGGTTCATTATCGATTTGGTATTTAATGCTATCTGCGCTAGGGCAAGTGATAGTAATCGTTTGAATGGTTGTATAATCACCTGCCGGTGGCATGATTGTTGGGGTAGTAAAAAGAGGGAAATCAAGGATAAAGGTTTCTTCTGCAATGGCACTAGTGTTGAAACCTTCAGCCCAAGCAATAGCTTTGATGGTGGTAATTCCGTCTGCGTCGAGCATTATTTCACCCATGTATAAGGTTGAATTCATATCAGGAGTTGTATTATCTAAAGTATAATGAATAATACCATTCGGTGTGGAAGTAGCCATAAAAATGGGGATAGGTGAATGATAAGGAGCCAGAGCAGTAGTTGTTATCGTCGGAGCGCTAGCTGTTGGTAAATTAAATTGATAATTTTTAAGAGCAATATCACTCGGTTGATAATACGAATTAGGGTGCGAACTAGGGAAATAAGCTTGGGCTTGGATTTGGGTGCTACCTTCAATTCTGATGGGTGTGGTGTATATTGCTGAATCTTGGCTAGGTATATCACCATTAGTAGTGTAATAAATATCTGCTCCGATGGTTGCAGAAATTTCTACATCAAGATATTCTACAGAGTACATAATACTGTCGTCTTCTGGTAGAATTACGGGGGGAGCAATTTGGGGTAGATTAAAGGTGATTAGTTGAGTAGCAATTTCGCTATTCTGCATATTCTGTTTTATAGCAAGTGCTTTTACCGTAAAAGAACCCTGGATTGCCATCATGAACGGAACGCCGTTTTCGGCTTGGGCTGAACTAATTGTAGGAATTTCTCCATCAATGGTGTAATAAACTACCGCATCAATTGTAGAGCTAGTGATTGTAACCAAAGGCGGATTAGTCAGATCACCTCCACTTTGTGTGATGATAGGGGTTGCTACTTGCGGAGTATCCTCAATATCAAGGATATTTCTTGCTGTGAGATAGGTATAATTTACCGATGAAATTGTCCTGGAAGAAATTATCCCGGTAATATTTTGCATAGTAGTTGGTATGGGAGTTCCAGTAACATCAGTCCGATCAGTATTATTAAAATCAGAGACAAAATTATAATTATCTGTTTGATCACTCATTACATAGATTTGATTATATGTAAAATTCTCTGTAGGATTAGTAAAGAATACTTGATGTACTTTAACCAAAGTTGCTTGATAACGAGCTGGATTAGCAGTTAATTCGGCAAAGGTCACTTCCATAGGTACAAGCAAATTATTTTGGGAATTAGGGAGGACATTAATGATGGGTGTAAACTGGAGCATCTCAGAGAAAATCGATAATCTCCCGATGATGTTTACCAGCCCATCACCAACTTCCAAATCTGTGATGACGATTGGACTTTGATCAATTAAAATTCCACCTGTATCATCTTGAACATACCTCTGGTTACGATTATTTAAGATATGGGTTACAATTACTTCACCAGTTACCTTATATACTTCCAAGGAAGGTGTAGAAGTAAGCCCGGTAATGGCTCTTAATTCAGCGAGAGTAGCAACAGATATGGGACTAATAAAGGTGTAATTATTAGTAATGATATTACTTGGACTATAATTATCCTTGTAGGCTCTCGCTCTAACCGATGTTACAGCAACATCATTGATGGGGAAAGGAACAGTATATAGAGTGGAAGTCTCATTTGGTTCTGATCCGTCTAGTGTATAATAGATATTTACATCTGGTGTTTCAGTAGTAATCGTGATCATCTGTGGTAATTCATAAATTCCACTAGGGGGAGTAAGTACAAGCATTTCTATCTGTGGAATATCAAAGGTTAAAGTAGCTTCAGCGATGGGGCTTGGTGAATAATATTCGGCATATGCAATCGCTTTAATGGTGCCACTTAATGAGTGCATAAAAGGAACAGTATACTTTAATGAGCCTTTATAGGGGGTAGAGCCGTCAGTAGTATAATAAATATCAGCGTCTGCTGTTGTGGTTGTGATTGTGATCTGTTGTGGAATACTAAAATTGCCACTGTTTGGGGTAATTATTGGAGTGGCAACTGCCCCAATGGTGTGCATTTTAAAGAGGGCAAGGTCTGGTTGGGTACGGTCGTAAGTAGCAAAGCGATCATTATTACCATATTGTAATGCTCTTGGTTGGGGAGGAGTTCCAGCATTATATTCATTATTAGAAAATCTAAAATATTGATTTCCTCCGCCATGAATCGATTGAGAAACTGTCCAGTAGCCGGCATTATTCGTGCCTAGTGCATCAAAACTAGTACCATTTGTGCCAGTAGCTCTACCTAAAACATATTTTCCTGCAACTTCGTTATAAATAGTACAGACATCACCAACTCTTTCGATGTACCAAATAATATCTTGGGTAGGGTTCACAATTTGATCTTCATTTCTGGAAACTGCTTGTTGGGTCATATAGGTTGTTCCAGTAGGGTTTTGCACATTAAGCATGGCAAAATCACGAATTATTGCTCCCGGTTGCGGAGTTGTAGCATTTCCTGCCGAAGTACCAAGGATGATGTAAGATCCGGTTTCTAGTTCAGTAACACTAGTGATCTGATAGAATTGACCAGGTGTTTTAATACTCCCGATTTGGACATCCTCAATATTAGAAGGTCCAGATTCTCCTATTGTATACACGGCGGAAACGTAATAGCCATATTCTCCACTGGGGAGATTTTCGTCCAGATAAGTTAATGTTGATACCTGAAGAGGAATAGAAGTGATTTTTTGCCAATTATAGGTGATAACGTTATTAGTACGATAAACATGATACCCCGTGGGACTACCAGAAACTGGTGCTTGCCAAGAGAGTTCGACATTGTTTAAGTTTACCTGAGCTTGTAAATTTTGCGGAGGATACAAAGTGGGATCACTATAATCTTCAAAATCAAACAAATTACGGGCTGTTAGGTAAGAATAATTAACTGCCGAGATAGCACGGGAAGAAACAAGACCAGTTATATTTTTTCTGACGTTTGGTATTGGGGTATTTATTACCTCGGTGAGATCAGTATTGTTAAAATTAACAATAAAATAATAATTTTCAGTGGGATCAAACAATCTATAAACAACATTCTGGTCAAAATTACCACTAGGACTATCAAACAGAACATTCATCACCTTTACTAAAGTTGCTTGGTATCTGGAGGGATTAGCTACTAGCTCGCTAAAGGTAACTTCCAAGGGGATAATGGGGTTAGCAGTGGAATTCGCTATTACATCAGATACAGGGGTAAACTGAAGCATATCTTGGAAGATAGATAGTCTCCCCATGATGTTAAGTAAACCGTCCCCAATTTCAAGATTATTCATAACAATAGGATTTTGGTCTACCAAAATTCCCCCAGTACTGTCTTGAATATACCTTTGGTTACGATTATTGAGGATATGAGTTACAATTACTTCTCCGGTTACTTTATAAATTTCTTCGGAAGGAGTTGAAGTTATGCCTGTAATGGAGCGTAATTCGGAAAGCGTTGCCACAGGAATGGTCGTGATAATCTGGTAAACATGAGTAGCAATTGGGCTAGGATTATAATCGTCTTTATAGGCAATTGCTTTCAAAGTAGTTGTGGTTGAAATAGTAATTGGGGTCACATATTCATCTGATAATTCGCTGGGTGTACTACCATCAAGTGTGTAATAAATAGTTGCCCCTGATGTAGGAGTGCTAATCGTTATGGTTTGAGCAGTATCATAAACGCCGCCCATATGACTAAAGACTAGGCTTTCTACTTGGAGAATAGTAAAGGTTAGAGTGGCTTCTGCAATGACACTTGGCATATACCCCTCAGCATAAGCAATTGCTTTAATAGTTCCGCTCATGGAATGAAGGAAAGGAGCTATATATTTAGTGGAATTAAGGTTGGGGTTTGATCCATCGGTAGTATAATAGATATCTGCATCTAAAGTGGTGGTACTGATGGTAATTAACTGTGGAGAACTAAAAGTACCTGCATCTGGAGTAATAACAGGAGTAGCAACTGCCCCAATAGTATGCATTTTAAAAAGAGCAAGGTCTGGTTGGGTACGGTCGTAAGTGGCAAAGCGATCATTATTACCATATTGTAATGCTCTTGGCTGGGGAGGGGTTCCAGCACTATATTCATTATTGGAGAATCTAAAGTATTGATTTCCTCCACCATGTATCGATGGAGAAACTGTCCAGTATCCGGCATTATTTGCTCCTAGATCACCAAAACTAGTACCATTTGTACCAGATGCTCTACCCAAGACATATTTACCAGCCATTTCGTTATAGATGGTACAGACATCACCAATTCTTTCGATGAACCAAATAATATCTTGGGTGGGATTCACAATTTGGTCTCCATTTCTAGTAACATCTTGTTGGGTCATATAGGTCGTGCTTGTAGTAGATTGCACATTAAGCATGGCAAAATCACGAATTGTTGCTCCCGGTTGCGGAGTTGTGGCGTTACCCGCCGAAGTGCCAAGGATGATATAATATCCAGTTTCCAGCTCAGCAACATTAGTGATCTGGTAAAATTGACCAGGTGTTTTACCCACTGGAACAATAAGATATTCAGCGGTAACAACATCACTAAACATCCAATCTTCCGCTTTGGCAACTGCTTTAATGACTGTAGTTTCAGTAATCGTCAGTGTGGTTTGGTATAAGATGTGCGTTCCGCTGGTTGTGGGGTCAGATTCATCAAGAGTATAATAGATTTTTGCCGATGGATCCAGGCACACCAGCGAAATTTCCACTTCTTCTTCATAAGATCCTGCCAGGGGAGTGAACACCGGTTCTGGCGTTTTTTGTGGGTCTATCGTGTAGATCTTAGTTATGGTAGCACTATCTATCCAACCAGTTTTTATAGCTTTCGCTTTAAGGGTAGTGGTATTGTTAATCTCCAAAGGGGAGGTATAGAGTGTACTAGTGGCATCTGGTTCTGTAACACCATCCGTGGTGTAATAGATTTGAGCATCATCTGTGGTAGTGGATATTTCCACAATAATGGTTGCATGATAGGTTCCAGATTCTTTGGAAAAGACAGGGTTATCGACAACCGGAATGTTGAATGAGTAAGTATTTACTGCGGGATCACTCGGTACATGATATTGCTGATAAGCGATGGACCTAATGGTAGCATTGATAGATAGAGCAAATGGACCCTCATATTTAATATAATCGAGAGGATCGGTGGAATTAATAGCATACAGAATAGAATCCGCTGTGGCATGACTAATGCTGATATTTTGGGCAATAGAATAGGTGCCGCTCGCGGGAGAGATTTGGGGTGGATCAAGCTGGGGAAATTCGAGACTATATATTTTTTCCACACTCGAACTGGGGGTATAATCCGGCGTTTTTGCTACAGCAATCACTTTGGTTGTTCCGTTATTCTCAATAGTGAAAGACCCATTATATAAATAATAAGAGTCTAAAAGAGGCATTGTTCCGTCTAAAGAATAATAAATATCTGCATTAGTGTCTGAACATGAAATAGTAATGAATATCGGTGTAGTATAAGGTTCAATAGCTGTTGTTGATATTACAGGAGAAGGCGTTATAAAACGATAATCCTTGGATGACACAACACTTGGAACATAATAATCAGCATAAGCTTGGGCCTTGACCACGGTATTATTGGTTATTTGAGGTTTTGTTGTTGAATTATAAAGTAAATTAGTTGCCGAGATAATATTTGTTGGCGAGGATCCATTTAAAGTATAGTAAATACTTACAGTTTCCGTTACGGGTAGATCATTTGTATCAAGCGGACAAGTAAGTTCTAAAGCAAAAGGTTCGTGGGAAAGATAGGGTTGCATTTCACCATCAAGGGAAGGATTGAAGATAACTTCGGCAAGGGTTGGAAGATTAATAACATAAACTGCTTCTGCCTCAGCACTATCGTTGTACCCTGTTTTACAAGCAATAGCTTTAACGGTAAGCGATGTATCTAGAATAAAGGGTTCAGTGTAAGCAGGGGAAGTTTCATTTGGTGTTGAACCATCTAAGGTATAGTAAATTTCAGCACCAACAGTGGTACAAGAAATACTAACCGTTTGGTGAGCATTATAGTTGCCGGAAGCAGGGGAAATAACGGGGGTAGCAACGGTTTCTAAGCCAAAGGTATAAGTTACAGCGACGGTTGTGCTGGGCTTGAAAAACATATAATAAGCTCTCGCTTTGATAGTACTCGATTCGGTAACAGCAAAAGGAATGGAATAGAAATAGGTATTTAGTTCATCATTCCTATCAGGTTCTGATCCGTTAAAAGTATAGTATATATGAGCGCCAGGTAAATCAGGGCAAGACAGAGTTAAGTCAAAAGGTTGATTGTGAATTTCCAGTTCGTTATCTGGATCAAAAACCACCAACCCCGGCGTTGTGGGGAAATCAAAGCTGATAGCCTGGGTAGCAACCGCACTATCTTGATAAAACTCTTTCACCGCAATAGCTTTCACATTACAATTTCCGTCGTGATCAAAATAGATAGGATCTCCGTTAGTGTGTTGGAGAGAGCTTGTTGTCGGGGTTGTATCATCAATTGTATAGTAGATAATAGCGCCGGAAGTAGCACTAGTAATAGTAATCGTGGGAATATTAAACTCATCATAGCCTCCACTTTGAGTAATGCTTGGAGTTCCGGCAACTGGGAAGACAATGGAAAAAGATTCTTCCGTTAGTGAGCTAACTGCAAAATCTGGAGCAAGAGCAATAGCGCTAACTTTTGTTACTCCCATTGTGTCGATTACGAATGGTGCGGTATATAAATAGGAGGAATCGATGAGAGGAGTTGAACCATCAGTAGTATAATAGACTGCAGCAGCAGAATCTAAACAAGAAATTGTTATTTCCAAAGGAGTTGAATATGGAGGTAAGGTCTCTGTCGTGATCACAGGAGCAGTAGTGGCAAAACGATAATCCTTGGTTTCCACCGCACTAGGTTTATACCAATTACCAAATGCTCTAGCTTTAACAATCGTGTTATTCGTGATTTGTGGCTTGTTGGCAGCATTATAAAGGAAGTTTGTTTCCGGCGGAATGGCATCAACGGGATTAACGGGAATATCTCCTTGCAAAGTGTAATAAATAGTTACGCCATATTCAAGAGGTTGATCATCTGTGTCTAGAGAACATGTCAGCTCTAAAGCAAATGGATCAGTAGAGTTATATACATTTTCTGGTCCGTCCAGATCGGGATTGAAGACAACTTTCGGGGTTGGGAAATTAAAGGTATATGATTCTCTGGCTAATTCACTCATTTGCATACCGGGAGCATAAGCTCGGGCACTTATAAAAGAACCTTGCGATCCATCGATGAGAAAAGGTCCCTCATATAGTTTTCGACCTGCGAGATCGCTCTCGGGGTCCGAACCAAGACCGTGCACAGTATAATAGATCTCAGCGCCGGGGGTAGAAGTACTTATTTTTATAACAATTGGATGACTATATTCATCTGTTGGAGGTGAAATGACCGGTGTAGCGACAACCTGAGGTTCTCTTTTATAGAGAGCTAGATCAGCAAGATTATTTACAGTTCCAAGATACCAAGCATAGATTGGCGGGGTATTACCGGCATTCGATTTCAACATGCGACCGGTTGCTCCTGTCGCTGAGCTAACTGTTGTAAAACGGAAAAATATATTGTCTTCTCCGCCATTTGCTCCGTGCGGGGAAATGGTAACCGTCCAGAGATTATTATCGTTATCATTGGAATCACTAAAAGTGATATAGTTATTACTTGGGGTTCCGATGATATATTTTCCGAGCAAATCATTGCAAAAAGAAACATCTCCCTGAGCATTTTTTTCAATATACCAGACAATATCGTTGTAAGGAGATTCAATTTGTTCATTATTAAAGGTGACAAGAGTACTCTTCAAGTTACGGTCAACGGTATTAAATTCGCCAGTCATAGCATAAGGTTGAACTAGCGCATTAGGATTGGTACTAGTATTATTTACTGCGGAAGAACTTAGTACAACATAATAATCAGTAGTAAGCTCACTAAGATCGGTAATCCGGGTGAATATACCATCAGTGATCCCCTTTATCCTGTACTCATTCGTGATAATAGAACTAGGTGGCATTCCAGCCGCGAAGGCACGAGCTTTAACAGTAGTTTTAGTTGTGATGGTAAAGGGTGCAGTGTAAGCAGCTGATGTTTCAAGAGGTTCACTACCATCTAAAGTGTATCTAATGGTTGCGGTACCATCGGGACAAGACATAGAAACTTCAACTTCATCGGAGTAAGTACCACTAACTGGTGATACTATCGGATTAGGGGTGGAAAATTTATATAAAGCTAAATCGTTTTGGAGGTTTGTGGAAGCTGCAAAGCGGATCGGGGCTGTATTATAATATTGTAAACTAGAAGGAATACCAACATTAGCAAACTTGAAAAATTGGTTTCCTGATCCTTGTGCGGAAGCAGTAATATTCCACTTGGTGTAATTTGAAATAGAACTATCGAAAATAGCAACTCCTGCTGAGCTAATCCCAGCATATAAATTTGCACTTTGATTGAATAAAACATATTCTGTCTCATATTTTGTTAGTTTCCAAACAATGTCTGTGTTCGGATCAACTATCGCGTTATTGACCAAATCAACCGGAGATATTTCAAAACGAAAACCGGCTGGTGAATAAGTATTGGACATAGCATTATTAACCGTTGTGGCACCATTTGAACCTAATAATACATAATTTCCTTCGTCTAGATCAGCTAGATCATTAATTGGAGAAAAACTCCCTCGATAAAGAATATTAAAGGTATGAGACGCTATTTCGCTTGGAGGTAAACTACTTGAAAAGGCTCTAGCTTTTAAAGTTAACGAAGTATAAATAATAATAGTTGAGTCATAGTAAAATGATGTTTCATCTGGATCCGTACCATCTAAAGTGTAATAAATATTGGTAGGGTATGTATCCGAGTGCAGATTAACACCTACAGGTCCATAATGAGGTGCGGGAGAAAAAATAAACTCAGGGGTCGCTGTTTTTTCAACATGCAGTTTAAACAAAGTAATGTCTCGCATAGTATTAGCATATGTAGCATAGCGGGAATCAGCATTATTGAATTGTAATAAACGGCTTGTTTGGGAGCCATATGCAAAGCGGAATATTTTTTGTCCTCCAGCACTTTGTTCTGAATCGGTAATCGTCCACAGAGAATTAATGGTTTTACTCGGAGCTTTGACTACCGTAGCCGAACTGATATGCCCTTCAACATAAAAATGCTCGTCAACGGAATAGATGCTATACTGGGAACCTGATTTTTCAAAACGCCAAATGGTATCAAGTCCAGGATCAGTAATGGTACTTGAGGCAGGGATTGCGGGTTTCGCAATTAAATAAGCTTGTCCTGGTGTACTCGACATCGCGCGGTAGGAAATGCCGGTGGTTGCGGATCCCATAATGACATAGTATCCTTCTTCGATATCAGCCAAGTTCGTAACAAGTTCATAGTCTCCAGAAACAAAATCATATTTTCTTGTCATCACTTCACTATCATATAAATTAGCTTTCATAGCAATCGCTTTTACTGTGGTATTGGAGGAAATGGTAAAGGGTGAATGATAGAGGGCTGATGTGCTGCTTGGAGTTGAGCCATCTAAGGTGTAATAGATATCTGCACCGGGAAGTTCTGGCGCAATACTTACAAGAATAGGGCTAATATAAGCCCCCGGTAGCGGTAGAATGTTAGGGGGTCCTACTTGGGGTATAATTTTATAGCTCACGGGTGTTGCTTCGGCGCTATCATCTAAGCCTGGTTTAACAGCAATCGCGCGCACAATAAAATTTAATATTCCTGATCCAGTTGTGGCAGAAATATCAAAAGTATCACCATTAGCCATCGTAAATGAGCTGGTGGTTGGTACTGTATCATCAATTGTGTAATAAATAATAGCATCAGCTGTTTCACTCGCGATCTTTACGGTTTGTTTTTCGTAATATGAATGAGTCGCTGGATATGTTAAGGGAGATGGAGTAATTATGGGAGTAGCAACAGTTGTTTCTGGAACAAAACCGTAAACCACAATATTATCATACCTGATTGTACCTGTGGTTGCATATGTGTTCGAAGGAGAATTAACTGCGACATATCGATCTCCGTCCGAGGGAAAGGCTGTAACCAAGCGCAGAGCAAAATTAGGATTATTATTAGCTCCCGTAATTGCAGAGAAGTCGGCATTTCTGACATACCAGGTTGCCCCTGAGTTTGTTATGTACATTCCATTATCAAGGCCTTCATTATCCCCAATACTTAATATACGATTAGCCTTACCAATAAAACCAATACTAGAAAAACTGATTCCATCTAAAGAATATTGTAGCTGAATCCTATTGGCGGCGGTGTTACTAGCATAATCGTGCCATTGAATTCTAATTTCTTCAAAACCTACCGTTGAAAAATTTAGCTGCAAACCAGCTGTTTCAGGATTAAGGAATTCGGACGGGTAATTTGTTGTGCTCAACGATGTACCTGCATTTCCTCCCTCTCCATTTGATCCTTCAGGAAAAGATGTGGTGATTCCTCCCACCAAAGATAAAGTGCCTGCCCCTACACTTGGTGTGATTACACTTCCTTCGAAATCCCATCTCACAATTTGTTTTTGGATAAGGGTAAATTCAGAGACAGTATAGGATTCCGTGGTTGTATAACTAGCAACATACCCCACTTTCGTTGCAAAAGCCCTAATGGTTGAATCTTCACTAATCGTAAAGGGTGATGTATATAAAAATGATCCAACAGTAGGTAACGTACCATCAGTAGTATAATAAATAGTCGCCGATGGCGTGGCGCAACTGATTGTAATAAGGTCAGTGGTGAGGATCCGCCCCCCAGGAGGCGAAATCACCGGATCGTCAACTCTAGGTGTAAAAGTGTAGGTTTTAGTGGATTCCTCGCTAGTAGTATAATTAGTTTTTGTTGCAATTGCTCTAACGGTTGAAGAGGAAGATAAGCTAAAGGCTGAGCTATATTGTAAAGATGGAGCAGCGGCAACTGGGGTTGTGCCATCAATAGTATACCAAATTGTGGCGCCGACGGTTTCAGTAGTTATCTCTATTTTTGATTCTGGCACAATAGAGGATCCTCCTCCGGAAGATGAGATGACCGGAGTCGCAACTTTATAAAAATAACTTATTTCAGCGACTTCGCTGTTTGATAAGCCAGTTTTCACGGCTATAGCTCTGACTATGGAATATCCATCGATACTAAATGGTGCAGTATACTCCCAATCGGTAATCGTTGGTATTGAACCATTAATCGTATAATATATTGTTGCGTCGGGTGTTGTACATTCAATTTCGACGGATATTTCGTTGTTGTACACACCTTCAACTGGCGAAAAAATGGGAGTGCTGACTATGAAATAAAAATCGTCCATATTACGGGGAGTGATATATGTGTATGGGGTAGAAGGTAAATTTCTGGAAGAGATTAAACCTGTTAAGCTAAAAGTAGATGATGGAATTAATTCTCCGGTAACGTTAGTAAGATCTGTATTATTGAAATTGGGTACAAAGAAATAATTACCTGTGGGATCCGTAAGTTCATAAAGAGTATTATTCGTAAAAGTCCCGCTAGGAGTAGAAAATTGTACATTTTTAATGGTAACTAATTTTCCTTGGTAATTATCCGACCACATATGTAACTGATTAAAAGTTCTTATATCTGGCACAAGTGTGTTATTCTTCGAACTAATTTTAACGTTGGTATAAGGGATAAATTGCATCATACCCTGGAAACTAGTTAGTGTACCTGTTAAGTTAACGATTCCATCGCCTACGCTAAGAGGGGTAGTGTTGTGAACGGGACTCGGGTCATCCAACAGAATACCTCCGGAAGAGTCTTGCAGATATACTTGGTTTCGGTTCGTAAGTATATGAGTAACAATTACTTCTCCGGTGATCCGATAAATAGTTGATAATGGTAAGTGCCTTAACATCTGTAAACTTTCGAGGTTAAGAGGTATAATTTGGGTATAATTGTTCTCAACTGTAACACTGGGTGGGAGATCATCAATATAGGCAAGAGCTCTAACGACTGAGGTTGTAGTAATTGTAAATGGTCCTGCATATTCATAAGCGGGATAACCAGGGACTGGATTAGAGCCATCGACAGTATAAAAAATAGTTGCTCCTGGTGTTAAACATTCCATGGTGATGGTTAATTCATCAATAAAATCCCTATTGGCGGGAGTGATTATAGGGGAAGCGACGGAAGTAAGCTTGAAAAGGGCTAGATCCGCCATTGAAGAGGCATAATTACCGTATCTTTCGTTGCCAGTGTTATAATTGAATTTCAGGAATCTTCCGGTATAGTGTTTGTTTTCTCCACTAAAGAAAACTTCGTTACTTGTTGTACCAATACTGGTATTATGAGCAAAAGTAAATTTTCCACTATCTGTGGGCACAACACCATTAAATGTCGCATATCCATTGGTAGTAGCAGTAAAATCAACATAATGATTGTTTTGAGCATTTCTGATTGTAAAACCTGTAGTGTTATCTCCGGCGAAGTACCAGACAACTGCCCCAGCAGGGTCCGTAATTAAATCAGACATAATATCAATATTTGCGCCGGCCCAAAACGAAGCAGAAAGACCGTCAAAAGTTCCGTTCTGGGCGGTATTGGTAATGGCTTTGGAGTATGGAATAGCAGCGGTTAATGTAGTTGAGTTAGGTGTAAGTGGATTAATCGCTCCAATGATTAGATAATAACCTTCTGTAATATTTGCATCTACTTTTATTCTTTCAAAGGTTCCGTTGCCGTCATAAACAGGGATCGAAGGTATGATCACATATGATACCGCTTCTGCTTCCTCGCTATCTTCAAATGAGGACCTATTGGCGATAGCACGAATCGTTGCACTTGTAGTAATGGTAAAAGGAGTTGTATAGATGGGAGAGGAAGTCGTTGGGGCTGTGTTGTCATCAGTATAATAAATGGTGGCACTGGGAGTGGTTGTAGAAATTGTTACTTCCACTGCGTCAAAATAAACTCCTTCGGATGGTGAGATAATAGGAGTGGCAACTTTCGGAATAATGGTATAGCTTATACCTTCTGTTTCGCCGTCAGGACCTATTATTTCATCGCTTGGTTCAATATCTGTTTTAAAGGCTTTCGCTCTGATGATTTGGGAAGTATTGATCGGAAAAGGCGCAGTGTAGGCAGTTGAAGAAGGAAGAGGTTCTGTATTATTAGTAGTATATCGAATTGTTGCCCCTTCGGTTGCACATTCAAGAGTGATTAATACTCCTTCATAATATGAGCCTTCCGGAGGTGTGATCGTTGGTGTGGCAACCTTGGGTTTAATTTCATAAACCGCCGGTGTTGCTTCATTACTGTCAAACAGTTCCATTTTCACAGCTATAGCTTTGATGGTTGTGGGGTTAGCAGTTACAAAAAAAGGTTCTGTATACAAAATTGAAGGACTACCCGCAGTAGGTGGAGTTCCATCGGTGGTATAATAAATATCTGCTTCTATGGTTGCAGTATAGATGTTTACTTCCACTTCGTTGAAATATGTACCTGTGGGAGGGAAAATTGTGGGTGTAACAACATGGTCGGTAGCAGTGAGAACTCCTGAAATAATAATGTTGTCGAAACGGACAGTTCCGTTATAAGCATACTTACCGGCTGTTCCTAAACCAACATAATTTGATGTTCCAAATGGGTAAGCGGTAACGAACCGAATCGCGAAGTTCGGTTGATCTTCCACTGCGGTAAGACCAGAAAAATCAGCCGTACGACGGAGCCAAATATTCGCAGCATCTGTTGTGTATAAGCCATTATCAAAAGGCACACTTGTTCCTGGTAAATGAATATTGGTTGCATTACTAGAGGAAGCTTCAAAATCGATCCACACTTCACCATCGATAGTATATTGTAATCTTTGTCTGTTTGCAGCAGTAGCGCTTTGGCGATTCTCCCATGAAATTTGAATATTTTCATAACCAGCGGTAGAAATATTAATCTGGATCCCCGCTTGTTGGTGGAAAGTGCTTTGGATGGGGTAATGCGAGGTATTGAAAGCACGTCCGGTGTTACCTCCGTTACCATTTGATCCTTGGGTAAAGGTTGAGGTTACTCCACCAATAATAGTGATGCCTCCAATCCCTTGCCAAGAATGGGTATGATTGGCATTAAAATCCCAATTTGCATAAGGGGTTGGTGATACTTGGGCAAACATAAAAATGGTTCCCAAGAGCATTAATAGCATTAATGATAAATTCTTTTTCATCGTTCGTCTCCTCTATGGATTATTATTATTTTTAAATACTTCGATAATCTCGACGAGAGCAATTTTTTATAATTTTTCCTCTGCGGACGAGATTTTCTTCTTTCCAATATTCTTAACTCTTTGATGAAGAGCTATTATGCAATGTTCTCCAAGAAAGATTTTTTTTTGCATTTTTCAACTCTATTAAAAATTTTAAAATCGGTTTTCTTGTCAAGTAGTTTTTAAAGTCCAAACAAAATAAATCTTGTTGATAATAATGAGACTGTGAGTAAATAATAATCAAGTATTGTCCTGTCTATGCAAAATTACTAGTAAAATAGTGTTCCACATAAAATATTGACAAAAAAAATAATCTTTTATATTATATTAATAATACATATTCATCCTGAAGGGAGCGATCTCTATGTAGAAAATGATTGACCACACAACCTTTCCAGCCTGCCGAAGGTAGGCAACATTGTATATGAATATTCCTCTGTGCTACACCTTTGGTGTGGGTGAAAAGGTAACAAGAGAGCATCGTTTTCTACATCGCGATCAACACCTTCAGTGTGAGTCGGTATCTCCTTTATTTATATCATTTTAGGTTTTACCGTAATATTTAATAATATGGAACGGTTTTCATAACGAAATTGTCTATCTTGGTATAATATCTAAATTTATTTGCGTCCAATCTCTGAAATACCGTTGCTAGCAATATAACATTACAATAGAATATAGATTTTCTGCAAACTAGCGCTGCCGATGAATCCTACACATCATACCGGTTCATATGTAGCTGTAAAGTGCCTCATAATTGGTGCTTCAAATTTTATTTTATAACCTTTACATGCGTTACGTCTCTGATATACTTGTTTTAATCCCCAGACAATCATGTCCATATGATTATTAGTATAAACACGGCGGGGAATAGCAAGCCTTAACAATTCCATTTTGGGCGGTCTTTCTGCG
>JGI24702J35022_10000283_pt1 | contig 29631 bp, 23 predicted proteins | sample TergutTh196P4_FD_35022 | JGI IMG/M metagenome (IMG submission 35022)
GGTGTGAATTGGCATTTTACTGCTGAGGATGCAAGGGTGAAGCTTAGGAGGTTGTATCCCGTAATTTTGTAAAGTTTTAAATGTTAAGAGGTACTAGTTAGTGCTCTGATTTCTGATGGTAAACCTCGTGCTCTTTTGAGAGAGGTTGCATCAAAAAAACTCTTAATGCTCACATCAGATTTACTTTTAAAAGAATTTAACGCTGTTATGCAAAGACCCAAGTTTAAAGTTGACCCTGTTGAGCTTGATAGAAATGTCCGGTCATTGATGAAGATAGTGAAAATGGTGGATGTTGTTTCAAAGTTTGATATAGCAGTTGTTGTGCGTGATTTTAAAGATAATGTGGTTCTTGAGACGGCTTATGATGGGAAAGCTGATTTTATTGTTACAGGAGATGCTGATTTGTTGTCGTTGCATAGTTTTAGAGGTATTAACATTGTAAGTGTTAATCAAATGCTTATGTATCTTGAAGAAAATAGTGTGTAATAGAGGTTCACTAAATTATAAGCATGTGCTTTTAGAGGATAGGTGTGAATCGTGTTCTTGTTTGTTTGTATCTGAATTCCCGTGTAAATTTTAACCTACAAAATGAAAAAACCAATAACACACTCGATTTCTTAAATAGGACATAAAATAAGCTTATACATAATTTTCATCAATTTCAGTAGGTTAAACTATTTTAACCCACACGCTAACAACGATACTGGTGCTAAATGGTTATTTTTGAAAAAAGAACTCTATTATACGTTTTTTAAAATGTAGGTTAAAATATTCCCAGGAATTCAGGAAACAACTGGTGCGGGAACCGGGATTTGAACCCGAGTCCTAGACTTGGCAAGCCTATGTACTAACCAAGCTGTACTATTCCCGCATATACCGTTCTGCAGTGCAACAATCTATGAACTCCTTTATAAACTATGTTTTTTAAGTTTTACCGATTTATAATAAAAAATATTGAAGGACACATATGCACAAAAAAGGCTATCAACATTCAACATAATTTTTATGTTGTAATTTTTAAAGCCGTTTTGACATGTAAGGTCCATCATGTTTGTAGCCAAATCGCATATAGTAACGCTTAGTACCTAATGCGCTTATTACAATTATTTTTTTTAATTTTGCGTCTTTTGCGATCTTTTCAGCTTCTTCCAAGAGCTGTATGCCGTAACCTTTGTGCTGCCAAGCTTCTGATATTCGTCGTCCAACAGGCACAACTGGACCGTAAACATGTAATTCTCTAACAATAGCTGCTGGTAACTCTGTGATTTCTTGTCTATGAGCTTTACGCGAAGGTATGCGTAGGCGTAAATACCCTAGCAGTACATTATTTTTGGGATCTTCTATTGAGATAAAGTATTCTTTACCCTCAGATGCTATGTATTGGTCTGTTAAAATTTGAATATTATCAATGTCAGGTGTTATATGGTCAGTTTCTATGCGATGACCAACTTCTCTGCAACGGATGCATTGACATTGAATGTTTTGTTTTCTAAGTTTTTCATGAATTATTTGTCGTAAATTGCTTTTTTTTACGCCATCAATAATTAATCTTGCAGGTATGTCACGTTGTACACGCATAACTCTAACCCATTTTGGAATGAACTTTTTAACTTCCGCAATTACCTCTGCGGCTTGCTCAGTAGAATATGGAAGATATTTATCATCTTGTAACCATTGATACAATTTAGTTCCTTCAATTGCAAGGCAGGGGTAAATTTTTATCATATCAGGTTTAAATCGTTGGTCTGTAAATATTTCTCTAAAGGTTTCAATATCTTTTTGAGGACTAGACCCAGGCATACCAGGCATTAAGTGATAAACAATTTTTAAACCTGCGTCCTTTGCAATTTGAGTAGCCTCAACAACGTCAGCAACTGTGTGTGTTCTGCCGACCAGTTGATAAATATCATCATGTGGGTTCTGCACACCAAGTTCCATACGTGTTACACCCATGTTGAGTATAGCGTCGATATGTGGTTGTTTTGCCCAGTCGGGACGGGTTTCAACAGTTATACCGACATTGCGAATGTTACTTTCTTCGGCATTTGTTTTTGCTTCTTCTAAACTGTTAGATGTTTTACTTGTTATAGCGTCAAGGCATCGTTGGATAAATCTGGTTTGATAATCAGATGTTGTAGCGGGGAATGTCCCGCCCATTATTATTAGCTCGACTTTGTCTACTTTGTGTCCAATAGCAGTAAGTTGTTTAATACGACTTTGGACTTGCATATAGGGGTCAAAATTGTTTTGACTACCGCGCATGGCTGCTGGTTCATGTCCTGTGTAACTTTGGGGTGATCCATGTGTTGGTCCGCCTGGGCAATATGCACAGGGTTCAGGTTGTGGACAAGGGTATGGTTCTGTCATTATTGCGATAATGGTTACACCGCTTATTGTTCGCGTTGTTTTCCGTCGTAGTATTGGTAATAATTGTTTGGTTTCTTCTTTTGTTGTTAATGTAGCTATTAATTCTGCATTGGTTATCATGTTATGTAGGTGGTATTTGGCAGCTATTTTCAGTTTTAGTTTATTTACATCTTCATGCTTAGGTGTTTGCATAGTGAGTAAGGTATCAATGAGTTCTCGAAGAACAACTTTTCGGTCCAATTTGGTAATCAACAAAAATATATTAGTTAACTTCAAATAAATAAAGTAGGCTGTTAAAACATGTATTAGTGTTTGAAAAGCAAGGGATTAATAGTATCATACGAGCGAAAGTCTGTAAATAGTGTAAAAAATTAAATCAAGATACCCATTTGTCAAACTATGAACCATAACAAATGCCCAAAACTTCAAACCAATCAACAAAACCCGCCGATCCAACACAATCAAATAATATCTAAAACAACCACAAACCGTCTTAATTAATCAATACAAACACAAACGCCGTAAAATATACAAAAACTATACCGAACTCCACGGCAAACGCACAAAAAAATTTAGGTATATGCATAATCTCCCAAAGAGAAGATTATACCATGAAAAATATTTTGAAATAAACAACTCCACCAATCGTGAAAAACCAACCACAATCTTACGCAAAATAATAACCATAACAATATACACAGTAATGAACGATTTTAACCATTGAAAAAGCATAGGAGTAATTAAGCAATAATTTGCGAAAACATGTGAGAGTATAGTGTCTTTAAATTCATGGTTTGGGGTGAAAACGTCTTATTTTGAAATTGAAAAATTGAATGATTTTGCAAGTTATTATATAACTGTTCTTAAGGGTTTGATGTTCTGTTAAACATTTTATTAGTCAGATACTGCAACAAATATGTTTATGATGATTTGAAAGAAGATATAAGTCTAAATAACGCAATAATTAACGTAAAGATTACATAGGAAAGCTAACCGATTAACAGAGACAAACAAATTATTTTGTGATTTTAGATGCTATTCAATTATTGACTTGCTGTCAGCACATATTTATTTGTATTTTAAAATATTTTATTACATAACTCAATTTTTAAAATGCTATTTTGTGAATTTAATATTATTCATTAAACAATGTCAGCATTATCACTTGTGGGCGAGCAAATACTCTTGACATATTAAGAAATGTTCCTACGCCATTACTGACATAGACGGGTATGCCGTCACGTGATTCAGACCAGCCGGTCATAAATTTTTGGTTGTAATCGGTAACAATATTTGGAATTAATGCCGGAGCAAATACACCAAAGAATCTAACTTGCCCACCGTGGGTATGTCCGCACAAAACTAGATCAATCTCACTTGTTTTTTGTTGCATAGTAATGTCTGGATTATGAGCAATCAAAAGTACAAAATCCTCAGGTAAAGCAATCTGTGTCGCAAATGCTATATTCGCGTTGCGATTCCAAAGGTCTTCAACACCAGCTAAGTAAAAGTTGTTACGTATATAAAAACCGTTGTTTGATAGTAAATTAATGCCGTATTTATCCATTGCTGCAAGTAAATCTGGATAGTTATCGTGATTACCTTCGACACCAAATATTCCATCAGTAGAGTTAATATATGAAATGGTGTTCATTGTTTTTTGCAGATTTTCCTTAGAAGTTGGGTAATCACCACCGAGAACTAACAAGTTTATTGATTTATTGTTCAAGTTATCAATAATTTCTGTTAAGTGGTCTATTGACATAGAATGAATATCAGTTATAAATGCGATTCTATATCCATTCATTTCTTTGGGAAGATCAGATGAATAAAAAGACACTTCTTTATATTCAATAGTATTATCTAAAGTAGTCGCATGTATAATATGAATAAGAATAACTATTAAGCATACGATAAAAAAGAGTTTGATAGCTTTCGACAAATTACAAATCCCAGTTTCCCTCAACCATAAACGTTATCAAAAACATTAAGTGGCTTAATAACACACCCATAGCATATTTACTACAACCACCACTTGATTTTGAACGTTTACATCCAGTTTTGTCCGGGTTTACGCTGAAGAAGTACACGTTTTTCATAATTACGTCTGCTTCTTGACTTTGGACTTGGAGATACTCGCTCTTGTGCTACGATTTTTGGCGTTTGAGAGCGGACTTTTCCTGCTTTAGATAATGAACCGTGAGTTGGCATAACTTACACCTTTTGATGATATTGTCAAAGCGGTTGAATTTAAATGTTACTCAAAATTTTAAGAAACTTTATACAACACATCTTAATGCAAAACAAAATCATAGAATATAACATTATTTGTTTATTAATTTTCACGTATAAATAGATAACGTCGGTTTATTGTAATTTTACCCACTACCACCACATTTTTAACCAAGAAATTTCAATTTGCCCAACACTTCACCATTTCTTTTACAACCTGACGAGATAAAACTTCAAATCTATCTAAAAAGTAAAAATTCCCGTTTATTAATTAGTTTTTGAATCTTTAACGGAAATAATCATTTTTCAAAAAAATTGCCCATGTTTAATTAACCTTTATAAGAGGGCTTTATATACCCAATGTGCGCTATTCAAATAGTCTAACACGTGAGAGACATGAGTAAACATAAATCAATCATAAACATTCAAAACATTGTAGCCTCGGTTTCACTTAATCAAAAAATAGATTTACAAAAAATTGTAGAAAAATTTCCACAAACAGAATACAACCCAAGCGTCTTTCCAGGGCTAGTTTTCAGGCTTAAAAAACCTAAAACAGCTACTTTAATATTTGGTACAGGAAAAATGGTTTGCACCGGTGCCAAATCAGAAAAAGAGTCACGAAATGCTGTAGAAAAAGTTGTAAAAGAACTTCGTAGTGAAGGCATCCAAATTACAGAAAAACCAGTTGTGAACATTCAAAACATTGTAGCCTCTGCAGAATTAGGTGGCGAAATAGATCTTGAAAGTCTTATTTACAAACTTAACCGTGTCATGTATGAACCTGAACAGTTCCCTGGCGCAGTCTACAGAATGGATACCCCACAGGTTGTTTTTCTCATATTTAGTGCAGGCAAACTTGTCTGTGTAGGCGCAAAGAAAGAAGAACAAGTCTATGAAGCAGTAGATAAAATTCAACAAATACTCGAAGAAAAAGAATTAATATACTACACCGATTAGAACTTTTTTATTCTACGACGCACAGCAGGATTAAAATCTGATAAACGTTTAAGTGCTAACTCAAACGTTTCCTCAAACATCAACTCTTTTTTAATAAACACTCCCGTACGACCAAACATATCTCGTTTTGTAAGTGCACGCACACGATCTAGCACTGTTTCAACAGAAACACCCAAAGTTTTAGCTGCAAACGCTTCTCTACCAATTATGCTACTCTCCACATGCCCCTCTGCATTAGGTTCTATCAGCATAAGTCGTTTATCCACCCCTGCAACGCGCAAACCAGTTTTAAATGCAGCTAAATCAATTTCACCACCAAACATGTAAAATTCACGCTCAACCTTACGCATACTCATTAACGGAAAAGAAACCGACATCACCTCATCAATTTCAAGATGCGCTTTCATAGCATAAGTAGGAGTAGCCTGCACTACATAGCGTCTATTAACTTTTATACCAGCCTGCGTCAACGCTGTTTCCACAAGAAAACTGTTAGATACATCTGAAATAAAAACATCAATATCACTATTCGCTTTTACATCTCCACGAGCAACACTACCATGAACTATCGCATATAAATGAAATTGGGTTAAAGCAGATAACAAAAAAACAGCTTTTTCCCGCAAACACTCAAACAATCGCCAATGGTTACTATCGTAAACAATCTCTTGATAATCACCACTTTGACTATGTTTAATGGACATTTGTTCATACCTTTTTGTATGTTAATAGTGTTACATTTATTTATCTAAATTAGATAAATACTACTGAATATTAATGACGGATATTTATTGTACAGTTTGTAAAGAACAGGAAAGTTTTTTTTACCGAAAATATTCAGGTCAAAAACTGTGCAAGAAATGTTTTTGTAAATCCATAGAAACAAAAATTAGAACAACAATAACTAAATATCACATGCTTGAATTTAACGACCGTTTAGCAGTAGCGGTTTCAGGTGGAAAAGACAGTCTAAGTTTGCTTCATGTTTTAGTTAAACTTCAAAAATACAGACCTAAAACGACACTTATGGCAGTAACTATAGATGAAGGCATCCAAGGTTATCGTGACGAAGCCTTAGAAATCACCATAAAAAACTGTAACACACTTAATGTACCCCTTCATATCGTTTCATTTAAGGAACTTTACGGATTAACTCTTGACGAGTTAATCACTAAAATACATGCAAAAGGACAAACAGAACTAACGCCATGCGCTTACTGCGGCGTTCTAAGGCGACGAGCTATAAATATTGCTGCCCGAAACGTAAAGGCCACAAAAATCGCCACCGCTCACACTCTAGACGATGAAACACAAACCACAATTATGAATATTCTCCGTGGAGACATCAATAGACTATCCAAAGAAAAACCCATAACCAACAAAATCCATCCCATGCTAGTACGTAAAATCAAACCCTTCTGTGAAATTCCAGAAAACGAAAGTGCACTATACGCTTACATAAAAAAAATATCCTTCCAAGACACACCCTGCCCATACGCTTCCAACGCCCTGCGTAACGATATCAGAATAATGTTAAACAATATAGAAGAAAAACACACAGGAACCAAATTTGCCATATCCCGTGCTATGAAAAAATTACAACCAACCATAGAACAAAACATAATAAATGAAGATGTTAAAACATGTAAAAAATGTAAAGAACCTTCGTCACAAGAACTCTGCAAAGCCTGTGAAATGTTACAACAAATCAAATAACACCTTTAAACTTTGAGCGAGGATTTTTAGCAGTACTAGTTTTTAACTGCTTCAAAAGTTCAGAAGCTTCCATAGAACTTACAGCTGAAGCAACACGCAATGCTTTCTCCAAATTAACACTTTTACCGCAGTAAGGACAAACTTTAGTTTTTTGCGTAATACCTGCAAGAAATAAACCACCACAGTTTGGGCATTTCAAAATTAATGTTGTAGCCATAGTCTTACCTTCAAAGTTTACATAATAACACCTATCTAATGTATAATACCATTTTCCTTTTTAGCTACAAAATTTGGCATAATTATTTTAAAACCTTGTAAAAAATGGCAACTATTCAACACTCTACCGGATTGTCTCGAATGTCAATACATCAACAAATTCACAGATTCTACGAAAATTCCGATTAAATAAGAACCTTGTTTTTTTATGACACTACTTTTGCTCTTTTCTTTTTTGTTATTTTGTGTGCTACACAACTCTAACCTATAATTGAACAGTACCAAAATTGTATGTTTGTGTAGACGACCTCCGAAAAACTATATTTTCCCAAAAATCACATGCTAAAAACAGTGCAACTATGTTACATAGTTTTCTGAAACGATTTTTCTGAGGCTCCTAACGTCTACTCTATCACATAACATACATGTAACACATGTAAATCGGACATAGTTTTGTTCCAAAATCCATCGAACATAAAATTTTTAAAAATGTGATGTGACAACGTTTTTGATGGGATTAATAGTTACCAATAAACAGTTTAAATGATATAACTATAAATTAATAGCATACAAATTTCGCAGAAAAACGAAAGATTTTTCCGCACTCAAGTAAATAACAACACATGATAAGGGAGCACAAATAGCATGAGCATAAAAAAAGATCAAACAGAGAATAAATCGCAATTAGTAAAAATTGCAACAAATTATTTTAAGAAAAAAGGTTTCAAAATTAACTATGAAAACGCCATAAAAGAAGGTTCCAGCGGCATGCCACGTCATTTCGATTTGATAATACAACAAAATCACACTGAATACGGTGTCTGGGTACGTGATTGGAACCGCACCATAGGCATAAATGTTATAATAACTTTAGATACCGCCTCAGAAGACATTGGATTAAATAAATCAATTATGGTCGGTGAAAAATTCAGTGACCACGCAAAAGCCTATGCTAACCGCAAACAAATCGAGCTTTTAACAAAGCAAAAAATACAAAGTCTACGATAAACTCTCAATCTACAAAAGATACTGACTAGTCAAACCTTCCCTCTCTAAAAAACCCAACCAATCCACAACACCACCACAAAAATATTCACATTTATTTGAAATAACAGAAAAAACCGTGTCAACCATTTCCGCAACAGGTTTTCCAGTAATATCAATCTCACAAACTTTATCACCATGTATTTCCAATGCTTCAACAAGGCAAACATCCAAAATTTCAGCCGACAAATTTTCATACATTTTTGCCTCAGAGAAACCCTCTTTTTGCATAAACACTTTAAGTTCAACAGGGTTACGTCGTAACACAAAAACATATGAAACCAAACTATTAGGCACAACAGACGCTGCAAAATGGCCATCAACTACAACAGAACATTGTGAGTGAATAATAGTCTGTGTGAGGAATTGTTGCATTTTTTCTTCATCCACAATAGTTGTGTTGCGTTGTGTGTCTTCACCAAGTGTTAAATTGTTTTGTTTAGCGTAATCAGTCAAATTAACATAAAGAGCATTTAAACGGTTTGCAAGCTGTTTTGCTAAAGTGGTTTTACCAACACAGGGCGTACCCGTAATAAGAATTACATACTTCATAACATAATAATAATATATGTAATAATTAACAATTGCGCATATTTATATTTACAAAAAGATCTGAAAAAACATTAGCCTTTAGTCTCTATTATTTTTGCACCCTAAAACTAAACAAAAATGTTGCTAAATGATCAAAGCAAACATATAAAAACATAAAAAACTACATAACTACATCAATAAAACAGTTAAAACAACAAAAAACTAACGTCTAAAGAGCGATAATCAACTTTTTGCATAAATAGCAGTATGTATAATAGTCTATTGCTGTGTTAATTGTGGATATGTGAAGAAGTATGGTTGATCAGAATAATTTGGAGGAACAATGGACTGTTGCGGATGAACGTGTTTTTCAGGAGCTTAAGCGCAGACGTGATCGAGTGCATAAAAAAACAATACGGAAGATTATTCATCAGAAAAAACATACGCCACATAAACGAAAAGAGAAAGATAACACGTATATTGTATAATTTTGTTAATGTTTTTTTGTTGTTTATTCAACTGATTTAAGGGATTCGATCATATCGATTTTTTTGAGCTTAAAGTAGGTTACTATTTGCATGAAAACGGAGAACACCAGTGTAAGTATACATGCTGCAACGTAGCTAAACAATTTAATATTTTTGAATAATGATAAAGCACCGTTTTCTATAACATCAATCAAATAATGGTGTAGCGCAATTCCTGCAACAACTCCTACGCCCATACTGATTACTGTTAAAATGAGAGCTTCTCGGTAGATGTATGAGTTTGTTTCGCCATCACGGAATCCAAGCACTTTTAAAGTAGCAATTTCACGGGTGCGTTCACTTATATTGATAGACGTTAAATTGTATAAAACAACAATAGTGAGAAGTGAAGCTATAATTATTACAAGAGCTATAACACCGCTTAATCTTTGCGTACTGTCGAAAACTGTGTTTAAAGCATCACCCGTAAAAACTACATTGACCACCAACTCGTTATTAATTAATTGTTCAGCTAACATTGTTTCGTCTGTAGCACTGTTTGCAACAATAACGTTGAATGTTGCCGTTTCATCAAATACTTCACTATAAGTTGAAGTATTCATGTAAATGTAATTTGATACATAATTTTCTGCAATATCAGTTACAGTTAAATTGTAGTTATTGTTGTCTAAATCTTTAATCGTGAGGATATCGCCGTTTTTAAGGTTATAAACTTTGGCAATTCGCTGTGTTATTATAATGCTATCGTCATCTAAACTAATATGTTGTTTATCAAGTGTGCTTTCTAAATTAAAATATTCATTAAATAATTCGTTATTTTGCGGTACAATCATATAAAAATCAAGTGATCGTCCAGCTTGTTCACATGAGTATGCGTTTTGTTTTAATAAAAGTGGATTAATAATTGCTTCTTTGTCAAGTAGTTCTTTTAGTCCGCCATCAATTGTTGATACTTCGTCTTTAAGAATTATCATTTCATCATACCGCAAAATACCGCCGTACTGTTTTTCAGCTACGCCAGTCATGCCATCATGTATTCCAAAAGCAGTAACTAATAAAGCAGCACAACCTGCTACGCCTATAACCGTCATAAGTGCACGTTTTTTATAACGAAACATGTTTCGCATAGTTACTTTCCAAGTAAATGACATGCGTTTCCATATTAAACCAATTTTTTCAAGAAATATTCTTTGACCTCGTGCAGGAGGAAGGGGTCGCATCAAATAAGCAGGTTTTTGTTTTAACTCTTTATTGCATACAACTGTTGTTACAGAAATCATTAGTACAAAAGTAATTGCTATAGCAATTATTAAAGTTCTTAGATTATATTCTAGAACAAGTGGCGGTAATATATAGATAAAATTGGAGTATATTAATGGGGGTATAATTCTGCATCCGATGAAAAAGCCTACTATAGCACCAATGCCTGTAGCTGATAGCACATAGAACAGGTAAGTTAGTATAATGTCACTGTCTTTGTATCCAAGTGAGGTTAGAGTGCCTATTTCATTGCGTTCTTCGGTGATCATACGTGCCATTGAGTTTGATGTCATTAACATGGAAATTAGAATAAAAAAGAATGGTAAAACAGCAGCTATAGCATTAATAATTTTAATAACGTTATCCAATTCGGTGTAACCAATAACGGTGTCTCTATCATAAATGTACCATTTTGGATAGTCTAGGTCAAAGAGTTCTTGTTTTGCATCATTAATTTTTTTTGTTGCGTCAGCTATTTCGGTTTTAAATTCTGCAAGATTTTTATTGTATTCAGTATAACCATCACGTAGCTTTTTTTCGTTTGTAATAATTTCGTTTTTCGCGTTTAATATTTCATTTCTTGCTTTATCTATTTCAGCATTAAATAAATTGATTCCATTGTTTAACTCTAATTCCTGTGCATTTAGGACGTTAATTGAGGTTTTTAATTGTTCTAAACTGTTCAGTTTTCCAAAATATTCCATAAGGGTGGCATAAATGTCTACATATTCGGGGCTGTCTGTTGGATAATTTTCAAGCTGTAACTGTAAGTATGTTATTGCTAAAGTCAATTCATCAATGTGAAAATCAATGCTTTCTTTTGTTATACCTGCTTCAGATAATCCGTCGTCAATTTTTTGCCATCCGTCTGCGATAAGTTGTTTGGCCAAATCAAATTCAGCGTTTTTTGTGTTAACGATACCTTCTAGTGTTGCTTCATTTTCAGCAAGTTCGTTTTTGCCCTGATATAATTTTAAGGCACTATCATCAAGTGTTTTTTTTGCATCGGAAAATTCTTTTTCAGCTTTTGTCTGTTCATTTTTTAATTCAACTTCACTGTCGTTAATTTTAGTCATTGCTTCAAAATATATTTCATCATATCGAGCATTTTCTCTGTCAGATTTAATTTCAACAATTTTCTCATTTAACATTGCTACAATACTATTATATTGATTTGAATATGCATCAGCGTTGTCGGTTTGGGCGATAATGTATATTTCAGTATATGCTTCTAAAATGAAATTATTTTTATTTATAAAGATAAAAGAGGCGAGTTTACCGTTTCCAATTGACGTACTACCATAATCATTATTTATGTATAAAACGGAATCTATTAAACCGACAACAGTAAATTCAGTGTTTATTAATTTGTCGTCCATATTGTCAGTTATTTCGATTTTATCGCCAATCATATAAGTTCGACTGTCTGCAAGACATTCTTTGTCAGATTCTGGCATTAAACCGCTTGTTAATTTAACAATGTTAACATTGTTTTCAATTGAATGTATGCGAATTGCGTTGCCTCTGCTTTGAACATCTAAAGAGTAACTGGGAACAACAAGTTGCACGTTATATAATTGTTGTAATATCGCTACGTCAGCATCGGTTAATCCCATGGTACTGATAATTTTGAAGTCCATAAGTTCATAATTCTTATAGTAAGTGTCAGCGACATTAACAACGTCTGGCGAGGTTGCGTTGACACCTGCAAAAAAGCCTACACCTACCATAATGATGATTAAAAGTGAGAGATACCTTCCCAATGATTTTCTAATTTTTAGAGATACATTTTTGTAGAGTAGGGACATTACCACATTATCTCGTCTGCTCTTTTTGGATTTTCATTTATTGTTACACTTTTAACCGTTCCGTTTTTTACTTTGATGACTTTATCTGCAATATCAGCAATAATGGTGTTATGGGTTATAAGAACAGTTGTCATGTCCATTTCTTTGCATGTTTTTTGTAATAAAGCGATTATTCGTTGTCCTGTATCACTGTCAAGTGCTCCTGTTGGTTCATCACATAATAAAAGTTTAGGATTTTTTGCTATAGCTCTTGCGATAGCAACACGTTGTTGTTCGCCGCCTGAGAGTTGTGCGGGAAAACTGGATAATCTGTCTGATAGTCCGACTTGGTTTAGGATAGTTTTTGGGTTAAAAGAGTTTGGACATATTTGACAGGCAAGTTCAACATTTTCAAGTGCGGTGAGATTACCTATAAGGTTGTAAAATTGAAAGATAAAGCCTATGTCGTTTCGTCTGTATTCTACGAGTTGTTTTTTGTTATAGTTGTGAATACTATTGCCATCTACACATATGTGGCCGCTGCTGGGGCTGTCCATGCCGCCAAGTAAATTTAGTATAGTTGTTTTTCCGGCACCACTAGGTCCAAGTATTACAGCTAATTCGCCTTTATCAATTGAAAAAGAACAGTGTTCAACTGCAGAGATTTTTATAGCTCCAACTGTGTATTCTTTTTTCACATCGTCAAAGACAATCAAAGTCATAAACTCGCGTTCCTTTTACAACAAATTTTAGATACCGTTAATGTACTTTTGCCCTAAACTATTCTACAATGTCTACGCGAAATTGCATAGTTACAGGTTATTGCATCTTTTCGTGTAAGAGAGGTTTTTATTGTTTTAGATGGTCTACTATTTTTTTAGCCATACAAACATTACAATAGCTAATGTTGTATGAATAAATATTTTGAGGAAAAACAAACGTCTGGTAAGTAAAGAGAAGAGTTAAAAGTAAAATTGACTTATCAGTTTATATGCAGCAAACAAGTGTTCAAGCACAAAAGCCCGTGTTAAACGTTTTAGATAATTTAAACCCGCAACAAAGAGTTGCAGTAACGGAAATCGGTTGTCCATTGCTGATAATTGCAGGTGCTGGTTCAGGAAAAACTCAAACTGTGGCTAGTAAAATAGTTTATCTTGTTGAGAAGGGTGTAAAGCCAGAAAATATTTTGGCGTTAACATTTAATCAAAAAGCGGCTGAAGAACTTAAAACAAGAGCAACGTGTATGCTGAATAATTCAGAAATTCCAAACATATCTACTTTTCATTCATTTTGTAATCAAGTTATACATGAAAATATCCTTAACACTAAATTAAACGCCAATTTTAGAATCATCACAGAAACAGCACAATTAGTCTATTTAACAAAAAACATTAACACATTCGGAATTGAACATTTAGAATTCAACCATGAACCCTACACGTTAGCTGAAGAAATAAAAAAATTCATAGCAAAATGTAAAGACGAAAATGTAACCCCACATGATCTACAAACATATATCGAACTATACGAAAAAAATTTCACAGACGAAGAAAAACAAGAAGAAATAAACAATTTAAAAGATATCTTAAAAATTTTTCAAGCCTACGAAAACTATAAACTTCAAAACAACATGCTAGATTTTGGAGATTTACTCTGCATAGTTTACAACTTGTTAAAAAACAAACCTATAATTTTACGCAATTACCAAGAAAAATTTCAATACATAATTGTTGACGAATTCCAAGACACCAACTATATACAACTACAAATAGTTTACCTTATTGCAAAACACCACAAACACATAACAGTCGTTGGAGATGACGACCAAAGCATATACAAATTCAGAGGCGCATACCTAACAAATATTGCAGAATTCAAACAAATGTTTCCCAACTTTACACAAAAAACCCTTGAACACAATTACCGTAGCACAAAAAAAATTATAACAATAGCCAACACCCTAATAGAAAACAACCCACAAAGAACAACAAAAAAACTCTTCACCAACAACCCTGAAGGCGACCAAATAGACATCACCGAAACACCAAACGATACAACACAAACAAACTATATCTTAGAAACAACAAAAAAACTCTTAAAAAAACATCCACCACAAGACATAGCTATACTTTGCAGACGAAAAAACACTGCAGACCCAATAATAAAAGCCTTTAAAAAACACGCCATACCATACAATTTTGGAACCACAGAATTCTTCCAAGAACCCATAATAAAAGACATCACCGCTTTTTTAAAAATAATCACCAACCCATTAGAAAACAATGCAGAAATCGTCAGAATACTAAACAGACACAACTATAACATAAAACCAATCGACATATGCAAATTCAACACTTACGCAAACCAAAACAACCTCTGCCTATATGAAACATTCGACCACATAAACAAAATAGACATAGATAAACTAAAATTTCAACAAGTCAAACAAACACTAACCGAAATGATCACCACAAAAAAAACACAACAAACACTAGAACTCATACACACCATACTCTTTGAACGCGAATTCTACAAATATGAATTAGCAATCAAACACAACCGCAACATACAATTACTAAACAAATTCTACACATTCGCAGAAGAATACAACAACATATACCCAAATAACAACATAGAAGACTTTACAGACTACTTAACATTTGCTTCAAACTTTAATCTTGAACAAGAACAAGACACCAACAAAGAAGCAATAACAATTTCAACAATACACAGCGCAAAAGGCATGCAATACCCAATTGTTATTATCCCAGACGTTAATGAACGAAAAATACCTACAAATTATCACAAAAACAAATTCAACCTACCAAAAGAACTACTAAAAGGCATACAACCAAATTACGATGACAAAGAATTACAATTACAAGAAGAAAGAAGACTCTTCTATGTAGCCATAACCCGAGCTAAAGATAAACTAATTATGACTTACGCCAAAAGACATGGTGAAAATAAAACAGACTCTAAACCATCAAGATTTCTACAGGAAATTAACTATAAACAAAACAAGGACATTAACTTCCAACATGAAAACCAACAAGAAACCACAATCGAAGTAACAACTACAAAAAATCAAACAGAAACAAAACTGTTACAACAAATAGTAGCAAACCTAACAAATAAACAATTTAATGCCGCCATAAAACAAATACTGCTCTTAGCTAAATCAACCAACAAAACCCTTGATGTACAAACAGAAATAATCAATAAAATAAAAGAACCGGATTACTCTGTTCTTGAACGTACAGAAGAAAAACCGTTAACAATACCAACTAATCACGTTTTTAGCGTATCTCAATTTGTTGTTTACAAAAAATGTCCCAGACAATATCAATATCATCATGTAATGAAAATTCCTGAAAAACCAAGATACTATTTTGATTTTGGTTCAACAATACATAATATTGTAGAACAAATAACAATTATGCAAAAAAAAGGCCGTCCTACAAACAAAGATGTTGTAGATAAATTGTTAACCAAATTTTGGAACCCAAAAGGTTATGAATCAAAAATTGATGAACAAAGAGACTATAAAGAAGCAAAAACAATTTTAAAAAATTTTCTTGAGGAACAAAGTCAAAATAAAGCAGAAATTTTGGATATCGAACGAGGATTTGAAACCACAATAAATGATGTACTTATCAGAGGAAGAATTGACCGTATTGATCGATATGAAAAAGTTTTCACGATCATAGATTATAAAACAAGCAAAGCAGTAGCATCGTTAAATTCGCTTAAGCAAGATATGCAGTTACTGGTTTATGCTCTTGCAGTTAAGGACATGTATGGCAGTGAGATTCAATTAGAAGTGGGAGAATGGTTTTTACGGTCTAACAAGAAAGTTTTCTTTACTCCTGAAAAACAAGCGATTGAAGCTATACAAACTGAAATACAGGAAATGGTTAAGAGTATTAATTCAGGCAAATTTGATCCTAAAAAAGATGTGTGGACATGCAGAGAATGTGATTATAAATGTCTCTGCGACTAACCAACAACAAAAATACGCAAAAGTTATATTTTCAAAGTTATTTTGCTTCCAGTGGTTGTTTTTTTGACATGTATTTGTTTGTCGATTCGTTCACTTAATTCTGCAACATGCGAGATAATACCAATTATACGGTTTCCACCGGCCATATCTGTTAAAGTTCGCACTGCCAGTTCTAAAACTTCTGCATCCAAAGAACCAAAACCCTCATCGATAAACATGGCATCAAGATGAACTCCACCGGCATTCTGCTGCACCACATCAGATAGACCAAGTGCTAAAGAAAGCGATGTCATAAAAGATTCTCCACCTGAAAGACTTCCTGCAGAACGTGCTTTACCCGTATAGGCATCTAATACTTCAATATCTAACCCAGCCTTTTTACGTGCATCAGCACTATCTTTTTTTCGCAGCAATAAATATCGATTCTGACTCATCACCTTCAATCTTTGATTAGCTGCATAAAGTACACGTCCAAAGTATTCCATCTGGGCAAAAGTTTCAAAATCAAGTCGTCCGTTTGCCGTGTCGGATAGTTGCTTAACAGCAGCATATGTTTTTTCGCTTTTTTCAAAGTTAGAAGCTGCGATAGAAAGTTCTTTAAGCATTTTTGTTGTGCTGATTAGTTGATTGTTGATTTCATCGCGTTTTTCGCTTAACGTTTTTGATGCTGCTTGTACTGTTTGTTCTTCATCACGTAATTTTTCCAAATTGGGTTGTTCTTGATTAGCGGTTTCGTTTTTCAGTCGGATAATGTCACGTTCAAGTTGTTCGCTTTTTTTCTCATATTCGATTACCTGTGTGTTTAGTTTATCGAGTTCGTTTTCAGTTATAAGTGCATTTTTATATTCTGCTTCGGTGGCAAACCCATTTTCTTGTAAGGCTTCATTAAGTGCTATTTGGGATTCGTCACGCATTTTCAATAGTTTTTGTTCGTTTTCAGTACGTTCAGTTACAAGTGTCTGAGCAGATTTCATTTCGGATTCGGCATTGGCTTTTCGTTCAGTAGCTGTTTTCCAGTTTGAGGTAAGTGTATCAAGTGTTTTTTTATCTGTATCTTTTCGAATGGTTAATTCGTTTGCTGTATTTTTTGTTTGAACAAGTAACAAGTTAAGTTCCGTTTCAGCTGTTTCCCATGTAACGGTTGGATTAAATTTGGAAAAATCATTTATGAATCGTTTTTTAAGTGTGTTAGCTTCGCTTTGAAGTGTGGCTATTTTTGGTGTTAGTTCGTCACGTTTTTTTGTAATGTTTTCGGTAGTTTGTTTGAGGTTAGTGAGTGCGTGTTCGGCACTGTTTTTCTTTTCAGATAAGGATGTAACATTTGTTTGGGTTTGGTGGATTATTTTTGGTAGAGTTGTGGATATTTCAAATGTTGCGTTAGGTGTAAAGAATGAAAAATCTGTAATGAATCGTTTTTGTAATGTTTCAATTTCAGCTTTTAATATGTTACAGTTTGAAGATGTATTATCACGATTTGTGCGTGCTTTTTCCATAAGTGTTCTTGTTTTTTTGAGTTTTGTTTCGTTAACGTCTATATTTGATAATTTGGCGGGGACTGGGTGGTTAGTTGAGCCGCAAACAGGGCAGGGTTCACCTTCTGATAGGTTGTCTGCTATGATTCCTGCTTGGTTACGAAGAAAAGCTTCCTCTAACATTTGACATTGATTAGCAACAATGTTAAAGTCTATATTAAAAATTTCAAATTCTTTCTGAGCAGTTGCTAGCATGGTTTGTTTATTTGTGATTACATCAAAATCATTTGATATGTTTAACAGTTTTTCCAAATTTTCTTTTGCATTTTCAAATTCAATACTTATTTTTTCAAGCTCTGTTTGACAATCAGTCACAGGTGTTAATTTGTTTAGTAGATCTAAGATGTCAATTAATTCTTTTTGATCCTTAGTTACAATAGCTTGTTTGTTAACGATTTCTTTAAAATTTACCTGTAGACTGGTTAAAATGTTGTATTTATCAGTAACTATTTCCCATTCTTTCACTAAAGAGTTAAAAACATTTTGTGCTTCTTGCAGAGGAGATAGAGTTTCAAAGTTTTTAATTGCGTCTAACAATTCTGTATTTGCAACGTTTTCTTGTTCTTTTGCTTTTACTAAAGCATTCTGTGCGTCAACATAATTAACTACAACCTTTTGGGCAGCATCAAATAATGATTTAACCTTGTGCAATGCTATCTCACCACGAAATGCACGATTTTTTATATTCACAATCTCTCCAGCTTTTGCGTTATGCACTTGTAAATCAATTTGAATTTGGGATAAAGAAACAAATTTTTTACACAAATCTTCTGAAACAGCAAGAGCTGCAGCTATAACCTTTTTTTGTTCATCATACAAATCAAGCTGACTATTTATTCTTAAAAGTTCATTTTTCCCTGCTTTAATTTGCTCTTCCCATTCTGCAAACTGTTCAACATACTTATACACATCAACATTGTAACGTTTGAACTCGTGAAGAATTAATTCATGTTCATTTTTCGCGTTTTTCACAAGTTCTTTAAGCTGCTCTTGAAATTGTTTCAAAATTTCTGTACCAAAAATGTGCCGCAATATCGCTAATCGATTATCAGTTTCACTCTGCAGAAAACGAAGAAAATCATTTTGTGCTATCATCACAATTTGTGCAAACTGATTACGATCAAGCCCAATAATTTCAGCAATTTTTGATTTAATATTACGATTACCACTTAACAATTTACCATCAGGTAAAAAAAGATCAGCATCCTGAGCATTTTCTTTTATAGTACGCGTTATTTTATACTGTTTTTCACCTGAAATAAACTCTAGTGTTACCCAAGTTTTTGTTTTTTCATTTGCAAAATCAGAACGAAGCATTTGAGGTTTATCACGTGCCACTCCACTTGCTTCACCAAACAAGGCAAAAGATATAGCATCAAAAATTGTTGTTTTCCCCGCCCCAGTTTCACCTGTAATCAAATACAAACCATTTGAACCAAGCAAAGTAAAATCTATTGTTTCTACTTCAGCATATGAACCAAACGCACTCAAAGTTAATTTTAAAGGTTTCATAACACATCTTCCCCCTCAAAAAGTTTTTTTACAACCCGCATCTGCTCTAAATTCATAGTAGAACCACACATTTTAAGAAAAAATTCACTGAAAAGTTCATACAATGACAATTGCCCTGAAAACTCTGAACTATAACAAACATCAGAAAAATCATTTTTTGTACGAGAATTCTCAAAACTCAAAGACATAATATTAGGATAAACACTACGAAGCTTCTCCATAGGCGAAACAATTTCGTCTTCATCAGTTAAAATAACACGCAAATAATCCTCCCTATTTGCAAGTGACACAACATCACAACTCATCAAATCAGCAATTTTTCCCTTAATCTCCCGCATATCATGCAACGGAACCAACGGAAGCACCCTAATATTCACCCCACTATTTTTTTCATTAATTTCCACAAGTAAAACAGATTTCTCATGTAAAACTTCAGAAAAAGAATACTTCAAAGGCGACCCCACATACCGAACATGATCCACACCAACATTTTGAGCCTGATGCAAATGCCCAAGCGCAACATAATCAAACCCTTCAATTATCCCCACATCAACAGCATCAAGACCACCCACAGAACACAACTCAGAATCACTCCTAACACAATCAACCCCTACCTTAGTAAAAAACTGATGCGCCACTAACACATTACGAACACTAAAATCCACAACAGCATTTTTAATCACAGCAACAAACGCATCATTACAATTCTCAACTCTACAATCACCAAAAAAACCTTGCACCAACAACGGCTTAATAAACGGCAAAAGCCAAAAATTCACCACACCAAACTCATCACTAAAAGACACCTTCCGCAAACTACCATCAAACAAACCACACAAAAACAACCCCTTATCAACAAGCAACCGACTAGCATAAGAAAGCCTCTCAGGCGAATCATGATTACCCGCAACAAGTAAAACCGCAACTCCCTCACAAGCAAGAGCCGTTAAAAAATCATCAAAAACACAAACAGCATCAACCCCAGGCACACTACGATCAAAAACATCACCCGCAACAACCACAACATCAACAGCCTCAGACCGTACATATCCAACAATTTGTTCAAAAACATGACGCTGCTCAGCAAGCATAGAAAAACCATTCACACACTTACCAACATGCAAATCAGACAAATGTAATAACCGCATAGATTATCAAACCATACAACCCTATAAATAATAAACACACCAAATAAACCTTCACCAACACAAACAAAACCAACAAAAATAAAAAAACTTTAACGATTTCACTACACGGGATGTTTATGTTCGATGATAGACATTATTTTTTTTAGGAATGACATTTATACAAACTGTGTTACTGTGATTTATTGTAACAAAAATACTAAAACTCACTTACAAAACACTAAAACATACCATCTACAAACACGCCCAAGTAACTAAAAATTTTCAAACATTCTTTTTTAAAACTTTAATTTATCTTATTTAAACTGATAAAAAGTGCTAACTCGTCCTCAGTAACTCCAACATGTCGAAGTTTATCAAGACAATTTATATACTGTTTTTCTGAAAAAATAACAGACACTATCGGATCAACTGTAAAGTGACCGGTTTCTTTATACACCCGACCTCTTTTAAGAGCAAACATTTGTTTTTTAAAACGATTCAACGCCTGACAATCTTCAGACAACATACCAAAAACCGTATTAGGAAACTGACGACATCCATCAGGCCTAATTTCATAAATAGAACAAATCGTACCAACTTGGAATGGACATTTAGTACGAGTAACATATTGATCATACGCAATTTCATCTTTCTCAAACAACTCACCAAGTGACTCTGTTAACGCATAAAATTTAGCATAAACTTCATGATTTATCTGTGGAGATCCATGGATCTTGCCAGCAACTAAAAAATCATCAAGAGTACAACAAACACCACATTTAGTACATAAAAAAGGTAAATTTATTGACCAAACACCTGTTTTAGCTCGAAATTCCAAATGAACATAATAAGTTTCTATCATCGCACTTCACCAAATACTGTAATAGATATTAAACGTTAATTAGTGTTTAGTGGATCGGTTAGCTGTTAAGAATATTTTAAAATTTATGCTATTTATTGGGAGAGACTACTTTTTCATTATGATAGAGCGGTTGTTTTTAGGTCTAACTATTAATTTGGAGTGATTTATTTTGTTGTTTGAAGGTAACTTTTCGTAAGATTACTGGTCGTGTCTGGTTGTCATGGTTTTGTGGTTTGGTGTGGTGTTTTTGTGATGTTGTTTGATGGTTTTTTGGGTTTTGTTGCGGTATTGGGGTGGTTTAGGGTTGTTGGGTATGGTGTTTTTCAGATGTGTTTTGGCGAGGTTTGGGTAGTGTGCCACTTTAGGTAGTTAATTCAAAGTAGAACTAAATTCGCGTTAGCTCCATGATAGTTGGTAGGTTTTTCAAGTTTGCAGAGAAAAATCGCTCTTAAATCCATGGATAACACATAAAACATCTGTCCTGTAAAAAACTATTCTATATTGGCACATTGCCTAGGTTTGTTTAGGTGTTGGGTGAGTTTTTGGTGTTGGTTGGTTGGGGATTTTAAGGGGTGTGTTGATGTTTTAGAGGTTCAATGGGTTAAAGTAGTTGTGTGTTTGCTGTTAAGTGTGTGTTTGAATTGTTGTTTTTGTAGTGGTGGCTCTTTTTTGTGTTTTTGTGTGTGTGTTTATGGTTTTGGGTTTAATGGTGTGTTTTGTGTTTAAGTTAGAAATTTTGTGTTGTTTGTTTTTTTAGTGGAAAATGTGTTGGAAAAACTAGTTGGTTATGGACATATAGTTTTTCTTTGGTTTTTTCTTTTGTCAGGTATTTCTTTATTATGTAAATGTTAATTGTGTCGTTATGTGCAACATAATTTTAACCTGTGTTTGAACAGCACCAATTTTTTGCTATGTCTTTAAATGGAATTGTGATGTTGCAGTCTGTTAGTTTAAGTTCAGTAGATAATTCTACAAGAGACTTTGCCCAAGCCATTTTATAGGTGTTATCATAATTGCTTTCCCGAATTATTTGTTTGAAGGTTTTTAAAAAATCATAGCTCATCTTTGTCTAATACCTTCTCTAAAAATATTCTTTGATTAAAAGCACCTCGGTCTAACACTTTTTGAATTCTGATTTTGTCTATTTCGTCGTATTGAACACCTTTAACTTCCAATATACCTAGTATAACTTCCAATATGTCTGCTATTTCTTCTATATTTCCATCTATCAGATATTCTTCTAATTCTTCTCTTAATTTCTTATTTAATTCATCCAAATAATCGCTATCTGATAAAACTCTTGTAACTGGAATACGGTTATCTTGTTTAATTATTTGTGGAACTTTATCTCTTACCAGTTTGTTGTATTCTTTCATATCTGCCCTCCATTAATACTTTGAAACATTAGCTTCTCTATGCTATATTTTACTGACACTTGATATTTTATTAGATACATATCAGGCATATAGATACTTTTTCTTGTCTTTTGTCGCAGTTTATATCCAATATTTCGTAAATTTCATCTAATGTGTGAAATAAATCATAAATACTTGAACAACAAAAAAAGAAAATATACACTAATTTGTTTACGAGTGGAACTAATTGTTCAGAAACCAAAAGGATGAGGATACTGTAGTAAAATGGGTTTTTTATGAGGTGGTTAAACATCTTAAGGAAAAAAACTGTGGCCAATCACAGCGATGGATCAATAATTACCTAACTACTACAAAAATTCATAAAATACTTTATGACGTATTTGAAAAAAATGATATCGCAGTAACAAGAAGTTGGTACCGTCCGGGTTGTTTTATCCACTCACCTCAGCTATCGTCAGATAATTTTAGTGCATTACGTAACAGGTTCATAAATACAAAAAACAGCGGTCTCAGAAACGAAGCAAAAAAACTTGGGATTCAAACAGAGTCAATAATTGATGCTTTAATTCAAACTACCGATATTATGCCCCCAAGAGTTGATAATTACATCGAAACTCTATACGAATCAAATGTTCCTTTTGGTTTAAGCAATATTTATACATCTAAATACACTCTACAAAAGTCTCTCAAACAAATTGGCAGGTCTCTTCAAAATAGTCATGATGAATTTGATACTGTACTCGCTGATACAAGAAAAAACTTTTCATCCTTCCAAATGGCAATCTATACAAAAGACTGGTTTGACAACATTACAGATATCGCTTCAAACTTTACTACAATCATCGAACAAGCAATATTAAAAGCACAGTATTTGTTGAAGCGAAATCGTTTATTTGCAAAACAGATTAATTACATTTCAAAAATGGATTCTTTTTTTGATAATAATATTTGGCATCTCTTTGCGCTTAAAACTTCAGCTGAAACAGTAAAAGGAACTAGAGCAAGTATCATTCGTGAGTCACAACTGTCAAAGCAGAAACAAAAAATACCAATTACTATTACTGCGTTGTCTACACTTTCAAACGAACTTGGGTCTATGCATTTAACCTTAGATTGGTCAGAATATGCTACTGTCATTAAAAGCACACACACCTATGAGCCATTAAGAAACGCTGTTACCAGAATGGAAAAGCTGTATGAGGGAGTGCCTTAGACATATTCAATGCCTAATTATTTTTGTGATTCTGGTCTATTTTTGCTTTTACATATACATTTGAAAAATGGCATAAACCTTGTGTAACTTTTTTCAATAAGACAGGTGTTTGTCTATATACAGGCGATATAGTTAAAGCGGAAATAGAGACACGACTTCGCAAACGGAACTTACTTTATATCGAGTTGTGTAAACATATTGTGCGAGGGCAAACTCTTGAGCAATTTACTTCTGAATCACTAAACCCAAATGATTTAAGACATTTTAAGGCGATATTTAAAGAAATAAGTGCCCAACCACTGGAAAATGTGTTGACATATCTGAGAGATAAAACGGCTGTAACACAAATGGGTATACAGAAAGCTATGTGCCAAATAAATCAGTACATTGTACAGCGTGCTAATGATGATGCTTGTACAGATATGCTTGTGGCGTTGATAACTAATCGAGTAGATGCTGAAATTCTTGTTGATGCCTTTTATTTTAGTGAAAAACGTCCTTTAACGTTTGTATCATTAGATTCTACGGATGTTGTTAAAAACAGAAATCAAATAATTAGAGCAATAAGAAATTGTCGCCTACTTGAAAACACATATGTTTTGTCCCTTGGGATTCAGTATCTTGGGGAAATCGTCTGATCCAAATGCATCAAATGGTCTATCTTTATGTCTTAAATCTTTTTTAGGTGTCATGAATAAGAAAAAATTATGTTGAAATAAAGATATTTCTTAAGCACCAGTTCAAAAGAGATAAATCATAAAATGCATTGGTGATCAGATATGAAATCTGCTGTATGACAGAGGAAATTGAAAAGTGCAGACACTGTCTGCACTTTTGAAAGTATCTAATAATATTTCCAAGTATTAAAGATCAGTGCTAATTGTGGGGATATCCTCTCTGTTATTGATGATTGAAATGAGAAAAAACAAGAGGATACATCATAAATTAGCACAGATGGGTAGCTATTTTCAAAAGTTGGTTTGTGACCTTCGAACTGTTTGGCGACGAGAAACCTTCTGAATGGCAAATTATGATTTAATTACACAATTCACACTAAACGTTGTGATTAAAATATTATGCTGGTAATCACTATGGTTATTAGTTTGTTTTCACATATCTTAACATATATTAAGAGGTGTCATATGTGGCAAATAAAAAAGGCGATAAATTTGAATGTACAGAATGCGGATTAACCATTCTAGTTGAGAACCCTTGTTGTTGTGAATCATGCAATATTACTTGTTGCGGAAAAGCTCTAAAACAAATTTAAGTAACAAAGCAAACTAAACACTACAAGAGTTTCTTTTTTCACATTTTTTACTAACAACATTGTGCTTAACATTTTAATCTTTGCTTTGTTGAACATTTTCAGAGATTTTACTTATGGTGTTTGTTATCGCCATTATTACTGAAGGCATAGTAAATACACTAAAAACTCGGGTGTATTTTGGTGATTTTGCTTTTTTTACATTTTTTAATTCACCGCCTCCTTTGAGATAGCCTCTGATGAATGTTTCAGTTATGATTTCTGCAGTTCCAATATTTGGAAGAGGCTGTAAATAATGGCCAGCATAGTATAAGAATTCAGCAATATCCCACGTTTTATCTCCGTCTTGTGTTGCTTGTTCAAAATCAAGCAAATATATTGTTTTGTTTTTACTTATCAAAACATTTTCAGGTTTTGTATCACCTAAAGTCATTCCATAAGAATGTACTTTAGCAAACAATTCACCAACACTTTCAATATTTTCAAGTTCTTTTTTATTTTTTAAATTTTCAGGCTCTATGTCTAACCGTTTTATAGTATAACTCAAATCTTCACCTTCTATAAAATCCATAAAAACTAGACGCTCAGGAGTACTTACATAGAGAATTTTAGGCACATTAAAACCATGTAACCGTAAAAACTCACTGGTTGCACATTCTTTAGCTAAACGAGCTTTTCCTGAAATCGAAAACACACGTGCACCAAATGACCATAAAGTTAATGGAAACCATTTAAAACCAGACACTTCTTTGAAACGTTTAACAATAATTTTATGCTCTACACCATTCACTTGTGCGTTTATAAGATAAATGTCATTTAATATCCCACCAATTGCATTAACAGTTACTTTTTCAGGCTTTTTATTTGGAAACATTTTTTGAATAAAACCTGAAATATTTACTTTATCAGCAAGAGAAACCTGTCCTTCTGATGTAGGCACAAACACATATTTTTGCGGGACTATAGCATAATTTTGGTTAATACCAGTTTGCAATAATAACTGTAAACTAATTTTTTGAGTTTTAAAAAGAGTATAAGTATTTTGATTTACAACATTTAATAATTTTGGAAAAATACCAAAAATAGAAGTAAAAATGGTACGCGGAGCATTTTTTATCAGATTTGTAAACCACACTTTTGGTTTTTGACTTTGTTGCACAAATTCTTTAGACACCATTATGTAATCGTCTATACGAGTGATTAAATGCACTTTTTCTATTTGTGTAAGAGCATCATTATAACTTTTTAGCGCACTTTCTTCATCTTTCAAAGTACACCCTTCAAACATGTTAGAAAATTCATAATTAAACAGTGGAAAAATTTGCATACGTTTAAGCAATATATCATATAGAAAAAACTGAGGTTTAATTCGCATATGATAAACAAGTTCAGGATAACTATTAGAAAGATTTTCTATAGATTCAAGAATTAACCGTTTTTTTAACAATAACTCCTGACAACGCAAATATTGTTCACCCTGCAAACACAAATATGGAAAAATAAGTTTACTTGCAATTGCCTCACCAAGAAAACCTCTATCAATATCTCGTTCAAAAATCCATTGATTAACAATAAAAATAATCACGTTACGACCATTAATATTTTTAACGTAACTTAACAACCTTGGCTGAAAATTTTTAACAACAGCAACAACTTCAAGAACTGCTTTACAATTTTCAACATGCACTGGATAAATATCAATTAAACTAACTGCCATGACACTTGCAGAACCAACATTATGATAGACTAAATCCATAATTTGCTGCCTTAACCCCATTAATTCCAACACATTAAGAGCCACACAGTCACCTACTAACATAGAAATGTTACAACCTATTAAAACTATAATCAATTAATTAACCTGTCTAAAAACTAGAAAAAAAGAAAAGTTAAAAAAACAAAAATCAAAGCAACAAACTTAAAACCGTAAAAAACACAATTCAGACTACGCAACAACCCCAATAAAATCCTCCAAAAAACACGGGATACGTGTACACAAGTATGCCTGTTTTTTCCCGAAATAATTTCCCTTTTTGAAATATATTACGACACACTACAACCACACACAAACAAGCTCCAAAACATCCCAACCACCAATAAAAAACATGGACAAAAACAAAAACAAACAAAAACACAAATAATACATACAACAACACACAAAAAACAGAACTAAACCAAAAACCAAACCATTAATTATAAAAACGACATTAAACGGTAACGACATACACGATACCGCACGAGTTCTAAATATAAACCCAAACACTATATGACTACTTTAAAAAAACAAAAAACACTTCATAAATATCGACCTAAAATACATAGATCTCAATAAACCATTAAAAACGCAACAATAAATGGATGAAATGTGAGGTAGAATTTATTGCATAAAAATAGCCTTATTGGCTGTAGCATGCAATAAACCATGACACAAAAAAATTATAGCACATATTTTTGGAGCTCGAAAAAGTAAAGTTTTACGAGAATTCTGGACCCTGTTAAAAGATTTAAACTGGATATAACTGCAGTATTTTCAGACGATAATTTTGCCTACCACGAAAACACACCAAAGAGCATTTTATGTACGGATAAACGAAATACACAACGCATTGAACATAAACATTTGACATTTCGCACAAGATTGGAACGTTTAGCACGCAAGACTAATTGTTATTCCAAGTCTTTGAAGATGATGAAATTTTGTTTGGTTTGCTCATAAGGGTGTCAGAATTTCATCGTCAACCATTTTAATACATGATTCGAATTTTGAGGCGTCTAGATGTCTTTTCACAAATACCAAAACTACAGCGATAACAACACCTACAAAAAGAAAAACAACCACCATTGGTAGAAAGATTGGATGAAACACAAAATTTGGAGGTTGGATTTGAACTGATTGCCGGGTTTGATTAACGTTAAACGGCATTGTTACATTTAGCGATGGAGCTGCTGTTTGTGAAAGTGATGGTGTTGAAGACTCATACGTTATAGTGATTGTTTGTGTTTTACTCCAATCACTTGTTACACCGTGAAAGACATCATCCACATAACCATCTGGGAACATTTCGCGGTAAATAGTTCCACATACTGCTGATACCTGAAAATCAATTTGAGCCCCCTCGGGATAAATCTTCTCGTATGCATTTCGCATAGTATCCAGTTTTATTATCGTGTACTTACCATCAGACTGGGCGGGAAACATTGCTCGGCTGATACCATAATGTTCTCGCCATTGCTCTTCAAAGTGCCCTTTGGTACGAATATTATACATCAATTCAGGGTAGTTTTGATTTTTTATCGTAACCTCTATCTGTATATTCTCTATGTGAGAACCAGGTTTGGAGGTTGTGATCTCTTTTCCAGTGTATGGATCAGTAGTGATTGCGACAGATGGAGATATATCGTAAGAGTTGTCTACGAGTTTTATACTGAATTGTGGTACAGACGGTTTAGATGCAGCCTGTGCATTTACAGGTATAACTGTTAGAACCAGTAAGCTTGACAGTAACAAAATCAATGTTAGTGTCAAAGTTTTGAGTTCAGTGTTCATGATTAATATGGTGGTAAGTGAATGCATAAAAGCTTTTACCAAATTTACTATCAACAATTAAAAATTATCAAATAGCAGATCTTGATGTTTAGCACTTAAGGATACATTTGAGTTCCATGAGGATCCACTAATAAAGGTTGATGGTAGACCCAGTAGTTCCGAAAGTGTTTTAAACCGTTAACATAAATTTGAACCATACATTATTAACTATCTGCCAAGAAGGACAATAAAAACAGCCCAATGTATAAACAAAAGCTTAACGTGACATTACTTTTGGTTGTGTCTCCTAATCGGTTAACTTTCAACCTACGTCAACCTCACACTAACAACAGTATTATTGGGACTTAAGTACCTTCTCTTCAACACCCCATAAAACTCCTTATCACAATAACGAGCCAACAAAATATTTAGCAAATTCAAAAGACCACTCTCACTCCAATGCATCCACATAGTGTTTAACGCGTTTAGCAATCTCACCCATCAACCCCTTTCCACCAAATTATTCGAAAAAGGAACAACAACACTTTTCATAGCTAACCTTGCAAAAGTAACCAAATAATTCGCAGCATTACAAATAAACCGCGCAACAGA
>JGI24702J35022_10000284_pt1 | contig 29622 bp, 25 predicted proteins | sample TergutTh196P4_FD_35022 | JGI IMG/M metagenome (IMG submission 35022)
CTGGGACAAAGTCCCAGCCGAAACCTGTTTTAGGTTTTCACAAAGCGAAAACACCAAGACCTATTACCTCTTACCTATTATCTGTCGTCGAGAGGGAAAAATGGAAACAAAAGAAACTATTCAAAAGCTTATCGCAGACAGCATTGAAGCGAAACAAAAAATGCTTGGATCTGAACATATCGAGTACATACAAACAATTGCGGACAAAATAGTTGAAGCTTACGGAAATAATAAAAAGACCATAATCTGCGGAAACGGCGGGTCGGCTGCGGATGCGCTGCATTTTGCCGCCGAAATGGTCGTCAGGTTTGAAAAAAACCGAAAGGCTTTGCCTTCGATCGCGTTATCTGAAAACGTATCGACTATAACCGCAGCGGGAAACGATTTCGGCTATGACCAATCTTTCAGCCGCCAAGTTGAAGCTTTTGCGCAGTCCGGAGATATTTTTATTGCGATTTCGACAAGCGGTAATTCTCCAAACGTAATTAAAGCGATAGAATCTGCCAAAAAGATCGGCGCGTTTACAATAGGAATGACAAATGAAGACGGCGGAAAAATGAAATCAATGTGCGATTTGTGCTACTGCGCGCCGTCAAAAATTACCGCCAGAGCCCAGGAATGCCATATCCTTTTAATACACATCATTTGCAGAATAATAGAAGAAAAAGTTTTTAACGGCAGAGAATAGAGAACAGAGAATAGATAATAGAGAATAGAGAATAGAGAATAGAGAAGACGAAGGGAGATTTTATTATGTTTGTGGTTGAGCCGTTGCCGTATCTATTATCTATTATCTATACTCTATTATCTGCCGTTTTGTGGGAACATAACAATGAAAAATATCAAACGCGTTTTAACATGGGAAGAGCTTAAATCGGAAGTTAAAAAGCTTCAAAAGGCCGGTAAAAAAGCAGTTTTTACCAACGGCTGTTTTGATTTGCTTCATTTGGGGCATGTTTCTCTTTTTGAAAAAGCAAAAAGCATGGGTGACGTTTTGATAGTCGCGATAAATTCGGATAAATCTTTGAGCCGTCTTAAAGGTCCGAAAAGGCCGCTTGTCAAAGAAAAAGACAGGGCAAAGCTTTTGCTTGCTTTAAAAGCCGTAGATTATGTTGTTGTATTCGGCGAACAAACCCCGTACGAACTTTTAAAAGAATTGCGCCCCGACATATTGGTTAAAGGCGGAGATTATAAATTATCTGAGATAATCGGCAGAGAGTTTGTAAAAAAAGTGTACAGATTTCCTTTTGTAAAAGGCAAGTCCACGACAAATTTGATCAATACTATTGTTGAAAGATACGGAAAACAATAAAGTGGAAAGTGAAAAGTGAAAAGTGGAAATAAAGGCAGCAACAATTACGAATTACGAATTACGAATTACGAATCAAAGGCAAAGACAAAAAAAAAGCTTGTCATTCCCGAGTGTCTTAATCGGGAATCTGCCGTTGCCGTTCACTCCGCGCTTCGCATCGTAGATGCGAACCTTAACCGCTGCCGCGAAGGTTTAAGAGTTGTTGAAGACAGCCTGCGTTATGTTTTAAATGACGGAACTTTATATAAAAAAATACGCGCTATCCGTCATAATGCCGATAAAGTTTTAAGAAGCAGCTATGCTGCTCTTATACAAAAAAGAGATACGATAACCGACAGCGGCCGCGAAATGCCGGAAACTTCAAAAAAAGATCTGCCTTCAATAATGATCGCAAATTTTAAACGCGCGCAGGAATCTTTAAGAGTTTTGGAAGAATACTCAAAGACCATGTTTCCTGAAGCTTCGTCTGAGTTTAAAAAACAGCGTTATGCCGTATATAATTCCGAAAAAGCAGTTTATTTGAAATATAAAAAAATGTTTAAAACAGCGTGAAGAAAAAAAGATAACAGCGTATAGAGAATAGATACTGTAGCGGCGTAGATGTGCATACAGCGGATAATAAAATCCGCTTTTTCTATTAGAGGCTGCCTTTAAAAAGGGAAAATAAATGAAAAAAATTATTTTAGCTTTTGCTTTGCTTGTTTTGCCTGTTACGGCTTTTGCTGTAAGTTTTAAAGCCGCAGGCTATGATTGGCGTCCGTATATAACCATGGATATAGCAGCAGCGGGCGGGATAGTTGAAGTTCCGCCTCCGGACAATATACCCGGATGGGAGCTGAGAAATGCCACTGCCATAGGCGCGCTTTTTAATTTAGGCGCAGGCATAAAACATAACCGCGTACGCACGGAGCTTTCTTATTTTACCAGAGCTTCTATGAACTTTCCGGTTTCATGGATTTTTACCGGAACGGTATCGGCTTCCGCTGAACAAGCCGGAATGATAAATTTTTATTTTGATTACGTTTCCACAAGAGTTTTTGCAATGTATATAGGCGCAGGCGGCGGTCTTTCAAGCTGGAATCAGTCAACGGCGTATCTGTGGGAATCGTCGCATGGCGGAGACGGAAAAAAACATACTTATGAACGCGAAGGACTTGATTTTATATACGGGCTTTATAGCGGAATTAGTTTCACTGTTAAGAATAGGGTCAGTTTTGATCTGGGTTTTATTTATTATCACACAAACGGCTTAAACATAAACAGTTTCGGCGGTAAATTGGGCACGAGATATACGTTTTAACACGGAAATTCCATCAGGCAAAATTTTCTAACGGAATATCCGGGTTTAATGGCATAAACAAGTCATAAACCGGCGCTAAAACCGTCAACACTTTCATATTAGTTCCACGACAAACGCATGAAAAAATGTCTCGTTGAGACCGCCCTCACCCCGCTTTGCTCGGAGTTTACAGCGGCAAGGTTTGCACTTACCGTGTTATTGTAATTTTTTTCCAAAAATAGAATTATAAAGCCTGTATCCTCCGCTTAGATTATAGGCGTCAAAACCGTTTTGGGAAAGTATTCCGGCTGCGATATATCCGCGAAGTCCGCTGTGGCATATTATGTATACCTTTTTATTTTTATCCAGCTCTGAAATGCGTTTTCTCAGTTCGTCAACGGGAATATTGATAAAACCGTCTATGTGCCCGTTTTTGTATTCAACAGTTGTACGCGTATCAAGCAAAATAATGCTTCCGTCACGCGGCAATCCGCTCACTTCATGCCAGTGAAAAGTTTTTAATTTTCCGGTAAGTATATTTTCGATCACAAATCCCGCCATATTTACAGGATCTTTTGCCGACGAATACGGCGGCGCATAACACAATTCCAGTTTTGCAAGATCAAAAGCCGTCATCCCCGCGCGGATTGCTGTCGCAAACACGTCGCACCGTTTGTCAACGCCTTCAAAACCGGTAATTTGCGCGCCGAGTATTTTTCCGCTTTTTTTCTCAAACAAAGTTTTTATACACATATTAGCAGCGCCCGGATAATAGCTTGCGTGATTGGCTGAATAAATGAAAGATTTATCATAATCAAGGCCTAATTTTTTCGCCGTTTTTTCATTGACGCCCGTGGATGCAGCAGTCATATCAAATATTTTAATAATCGCCGACCCTTGAGCTCCTTCATATTTTGAATCAATGCCGCAGATATTGTCAGCCGCTATGCGCCCCTGTTTATTTGCCGGCCCCGCAAGATGGAACATTGTCTTTTGACCGGTAACAAAATCTTTAACTTCCACTGCGTCGCCTGCGGCATAAATATTTTTATCCGAAGTTCTCATATGCTCGTCTGCGATAATAGCGCCGCGTTCGCTGACGGCAAGACCGGCATTTTTCGCAAGCGCGCTTTCAGGACGCACGCCGGCCGACATAATAAGCATATCGGCGCGTATATTTCCCTGTTTTAAAACAATATTTAAACCGCTTTTGTCTTCTTCAATTTTTTGTACGACATCGCTTAAAAGCAGGTTTACGCCTTTTTGTTTGATATAGCGCTCCGCGGCGCATACAATATCATAATCAAGCGCAGCCAAGATCTGATCCGACATTTCCACGAGCGTTACCGAAAGTCCGGCATTTGCCAAATTTTCCGCCATCTCAATACCGATAAATCCGCCGCCGACAACAACTGCGGTTTTAGGATGGCTGCTGTCAATAAAATCCTTAATTTTATAAGTGTCCGGTATATTTCGAAGCGTGAAAACGCGCGGAGAATCAATGCCCTGTATGTTTGGCAAAACAGGTTCTGCCCCGGGAGAAAGAATCAAATCGTCATAACTTTCAGAATATTTCTTGCCGGTTCTAAGGTCGGTAACCGTTACGGATTTTTTTTGTCTGTCTATAGATATAACTTCATTTTGAACGCGGACATCTATATTAAAACGGTTTTTAAAACTTTCAGGAGTCTGCAAAGTCAAAGCCGATTTGTTTTTTATCTCTCCTCCGATATAATAAGGAAGGCCGCAGGTCGCAAACGATATATATTCGCCGCGTTCAAACATAATTATTTCGGCGTTTTCATCAAGCCGCCGAAGCCTTGCCGCCGCAGATGCCCCGCCAGCCGCGCCGCCTACAATTAAAATCTTTTTCATTAAAGCGATCCCCCTGTTGTTGAAAATCAATATACCACTGCTCAAAAAGTTTGTCAAGAAGGCAGGTAATAGGCAGGTAATAGGTAAAAGGTAAAAGGTTTTGGTGTTTTCGCTTTGCGAAAACCTAAAATAGGTTTCGGCAAAGCCGAAACACAATACCTATTACCTTTTACCTATTACCTTTTATCTGCTTCTGCCGTTTATTATTATGTCCAAAAATGCTATCATTACAAAATTAAAAATGAAGAGGAAAAAATATGACATTAATGACAGACGCTATAGGCAAAAAACCGAATGAGCTGATAAAAGCCGCGGCAAAAGCCGAAGGTTTGAGTGAAGAATTTATAAGGGAAGGCATTGCAGCCGGCACTATAGTTATTCCAAAAAATATAAATAGAAAATTGTCTAAAATCGTGGCCGTTGGCAAAGGTTTAAAAACCAAAGTTAACGCCAATATCGGCACTTCGCCGGACCATATAGATTTGCAGGAAGAACTCGCCAAGCTTGACGCCGCGGTAAAAGCCGGAGCTGACGCTGTCATGGATTTGTCCACTGGCGGCGATTTGACGAAAATAAGAAAAGAAATTCTTGCCCGCTGTCCGGTTCAAGTCGGCACTGTGCCGATTTATGAAGCGGCATGCAGGACAGTGGCTGGCGGCAAAAAAATCTCCCAAATAGAGAGCGAAACGCTCTTTGACGTTATAGAAGAACAAGCCGAACAGGGCGTTGATTTTGTTACTGTTCATTGCGGAATTAATAAAGCCACTGTTGAAATATTAAACCGGCAAGGACGGCTTGCGGGAGTTGTAAGCCGCGGCGGCTCTTTTTTAGTTAAATGTATCAATGCGACAGGCAAAGAAAATCCTTTGTATGAACACTACGACAGGCTTTTGGATATAGCAAAAAAATATGATATGACTTTATCTCTTGGCGACGGTTTCCGGCCGGGCTGCGCGTTTGACGCTTCTGACGGAGCGCAGATCGCAGAGCTTTCAGTCCTCGGGGAACTTGTTTTAAGAGCAAGAAAAGCCGGTGTGCAGACTATGATCGAAGGTCCGGGACATGTGCCGCTTAACCAGATCGAAACAAATGTAACTTTGGCAAAAAGGCTGGGGCATGGCGCGCCTCTTTATTTTTTAGGCCCGTTAGTTACGGATATTGCCCCGGGATATGACCATATAACTTCCGCAATAGGCGGAGCATTGGCCGCTTCATACGGCGTTGATTTTATTTGTTATGTTACTCCTGCAGAGCACATAAGATTGCCCGACGTCGCAGACGTGCGCGAAGGCGTTATAGCCGCCCGTATAGCAGGCCATGCGGCGGATATTGTAAAAGGCGTCAAAGGCGCCAAAGAGCAGGACGACGAAATGTCAAAATGGCGCAAAGCGCGCAACTGGGACAAGCAAAAAGAATTCTGCATAGACCCCGAAAAACTCTCAAAAGAAAGAGCCAAACTTCCGCCGCAGCAGGAAGACGTCTGCACCATGTGCGGCGAATTCTGCGCAATGAAGGACGAATAAGAAATGAAATTAATAATTTACAAATAATAAATGGCAGATACATACCACAAGAGGAATTAACGGCAAAGATTTGCAAGTTTTTATTCCCATTTTGGAAAAGGTGTGGATACAAGGCGGACAGGATATTTTCCGTTTGCCGTAAAGGAGTTGAAAATGTCAGCGCAATCTTATTTATCAAGAGGGGTATCGCCTACGAAAGACGATGTTCACGCGGCGATAAAAAAGCAGGATAAAGGTTTGTATCCGGGCGCTTTTTGTAAAATAATCGAAGATGTTGCCGGAGATAAAAATTATTGTTCCATAATTCATGCCGACGGCGCGGGAACAAAAGTAATCATAGCTTATCTTTATTACAAAGAAACCGGCGACGCGTCCGTATTCAAAGGGATACCGCAGGATTCTCTTATTATGAATATCGACGATATGATATGTGCCGGAGCCGTTGATAATTTTGTCGTTTCAAACACCATAGGGAGAAATGCCAACAGGATAGACAGGGAAATTTTAAAAGTTTTGATAGAAGGCTACGCTTCGGTTATAGACGAACTTAAAAAATACGGAGTCAATATTATTATGGCCGGCGGAGAAACGGCCGATATCGGAGATATAGTGTCTACGGTCGTTGTTGACTCGACGGTTTTTTCAAGGCTTAAAAGGGCTGACGTTATGGATTGCGACAATATTAAACCCGGCGACGCAATTGTGGGGCTTGCTTCTTACGGCAGGGCGGTTTACGAAACGGAATACAATTCGGGAATCGCTTCCAACGGATTAACGGCGGCAAGGCACATACTTTTATCTTCGGAATATAAAAAATTCAAAGAAACTTATTCTTCAACCATAGAAGACGATAAAGTGTTTTCAGGAAAATATATGCTTTCGGATAAATTGCCGAACTCGGAACAGACCGTGGCTCAGGCATTGTTATCTCCGACGCGCACGTATCTTCCGGTTGTAAAAGAGATATTGGAAAAAGAAAAAAAATCCGTCCGCGCTTTTATTCACTGCACCGGAGGCGGGCTTGTAAAAAGCAGGAATTTCGGAAAAAACGTAACTTATGTAAAAAATGATATCTTTGACGTTCCGCCGATATTTAACGCCATACAAGCAGCGGGAAATATTCCGATGCAGGAGATGTTTCAGATATTTAATATGGGACACAGAATGGAAGTTTACTGCGAAAAAGAAAAAGCGGAAAATATAATCAATATATCGCAGCGGTTCGGCGTAGACGCTAAAGTAATAGGAAGGGTCGAGAAAAACGAAGAAGGTAAAAATAAAGTTATAGTTAAATACAAAGATGAGACCTTTGTTTATTGACTAGAGTAATAAAGCCCTCAAGGACTTGATATTTTTTCCGGCGGTCGGCCGTAAAATAAACCGAAACTAAAAACGTTACGGGAATTTTTTAGCAAATGAAAATAACAAATTTTTTTAAAAACAACAAAATTCTTTCGCATTTTTTAATTCTTTCCGTTATAACGGCATGCGTATATTTCGGAAATTATAAAAACGATTACGGTTATTTTGACGATTTTGCGGAAATAGTTAATAATAAGCTTGTAAACCCCAAAGAAAGCGGGATATGTCCTATTTTTACCGATATAAAATCTTTTCACTTTTACGTGCCGTTTAAACATTTGGTTAACTATTCGCTAAACTCCGCGGCGTTTTTTAATCCGCACGTTTCGCATTTTTTCAGCGATATTATCCATATTTTTAACGTACTGCTTTGTTATCTTGTTATCTTGAGATTGTCAAAATCTTACCGTACGGCGTTTTTGACCGCTTTGTTTTTCGCGATTGCTCCGGTCGGCAGCAATGCCGTCAATGAAATTGCCGCAAGAGGCCATCTTTTCACCGGATTTTTTGCTTTTTCGTCATTTCTTTTTTACATGCTTGCGGATTCTGCCGGATTAAAACGTAATCAAGACAAACATTTTCTGGTTTTATCCGCGTTTTTATTTTTTATGGGGCTTTTCTTCTGGCCTACGCTGATCGTTTTGCCGGCAATCCTTATTGTGTACGAGTTTGCCAAAGAAAACAGGCAGCCCGCAGAAAAAATTTTTTTCAAAATACTTCCGTTTGCGCTGATCGCGTTTTTTGCGATATTTGTAAATTTGTATATTTCGCATATCAGACATGCTCAGGAAGTTCAGTCGGCAGTGTTTGATAACGGTCTTATATTTTCGCTGAACCTGTTCGGATGGGCTTCCTTATATAAAATACCTTCAATAATCGCGCATTACATGATCTACTGTTTTGTTCCGCCGTTTTTCGATATTATTTATTCGCCTCCGCTTCCGGATCTTTGGCAGGATCCTCTGCGTTATTTATGGCAATTCGGCGTTTTGGCGGCATATGCAGCGGTGTGCGTTTTCATATGCAGAAAAAATAAGATATTTGTTTTAGCTCCCGCGTTTTTCATTATTTTTCTGCTGCCGGGGCTGGCTTTGATGTATAAAACCGAAGTGATGAGTCTGCGGTATATGTATATGGGCTGCGTCGGCGTTTTCTTTGCGCTTTTTGCGTTTTTGGAAGCATACGCGTTTCCTTATCTTGGCGGCATAAAAAAATGGACAGCCGTTTTGCTGTTGGGTTTCTTTTTTCTTTTTTGTTCGGTAAACAGTTATGCCAGAAAATATATGTGGGCAAATCCGCACAAAGCGACAAGCGCGATGCTGGGCAACGGAGGGCTTGCCGAAGTGTGGGGCTGGCTTCTTAAGATCAACTGGGAAAACGATCTGATTCAAAAGCTTACGTATCTCAAGAAAGCCGAAGAAGCGCTTGAACAAAACAAGTACGGATATGAGCTTTCTTATGATTTGATAAATCAAAATATAAAAGGAAGAGTCAAATATATAAGAGATCTTTTGCACGGGCAGCACTCCGGCGGAGAGATAATATAGCGGACATTAAAAAGGCCGGGAGCAGGATATTAAAATAAAAAATAATTCAAAAATCAGAACAGATTCTTAAATTTATGCTTGATTTTTATTATGGGAGTAAAAAATGTCTTTTTTAAAGGAAGAATGGAAAAAAATATTATTGTTTATCGCGGTTTTTGTAATCGTGTATTTTTTGCCTGTAGGAAATTTGCGGTTTAATAATGCTCTTATCAATTCGATAAGCATGCTTAATAATTATTTCAGGGAACATTTCTTGCTTGGCTTGTTTCCGGCGATGTTTATAGCAGGCGCCATAACGGTATTTTTAAAATCGTCGGAAGTTATAAAATATATGGGCGACAAGTCTAATAAAATAATCGCTTATTGTTTTGCTTCCGTTTCGGGATTTTTATTATCCGTATGCTCCTGCACCGTTATGCCTTTGTTTGCCGGCATTTACAGGATGGGCGCGGGACTTGGTCCGGCAGTAACGTTTTTGTTTGCCGCGCCTGCCATTAACCTGGTCGCAATCACAATGACAACAAGCGTGCTCGGAATAAAAATGGGACTGGCAAGGACTTTAACGGCAGTATTATTTAGTTTTTTGGCAGGGATCATAATGGCATTTTTGTTCAGAAAAGAAGAAGTTAAAAGAATCCAAAATATTGCCGCGGCATGCGAAAGCGGCAGCGCGGCAAAGCCCGCTTATGTTAACGGCATGTTTTTTATGTCCATGATAGCGCTTTTGGTATTTTTAAATTGGCATCATAAAAATTTTTTGATTGTAACAGTCGGCATTATTGCCGCAGCAACGCTTGTTTTTGTTTTATTAAAATATTTTAAAAAAGACGATTATTCCGTTTGGATGGTTTCAACTTTTGAGTATATCAAAAGACAAATGCCGCTGCTTGCCATAGGTATACTTGCGTCGGGTTTTTTGCTTGGTTTTGAAGGCAAAGACGGGCTGATACCGTCATCATGGATCAGTTCGGCTGTAGGCGGCAACGGATTGCTTGCCAATTTTATTTCTTCTTTTTTAGGTTCGTTTATGTATTTTTGCACTTTAATAGAAGTGCCTATAGTTCAGGGTTTTATGAATAACGGCATGGGACAGGGACCTGCGCTTGCTTTATTATTGTCCGGTCCCGCATTGTCGCTGCCGAATATGCTTTTGATACGCAGCGTCATGGGAACAAAAAAAACCGCGGCATATGTAAGCATAGTCATAATTCTTGCCTCGGTTACGGGATATGTTTTTGGAAATTACTTTTAAAGCAAAGATAAGAGAGAATAGAAAATAGAGAATAGAGTATAGATAATAGATAATAGATACGGCAACGGCTTGACTTCAAACAATGAATAGTAAGATCTGTTTTTATCTATTCTCTATTATCTATTATCTGCCGTTATACGGCAACGGCTTGACTTCAGGCAATGAATAGTAAGATCTGTTTTTATCTATTCTCTATTATCTATTATCTGCCGTTATACGGCAACGGCTTGACTTCAAGCAATGAATAGTAAGATCTGTTTTTATTTATTCTCTATTCTCTATTATCTATTCTCTGTCGTTATACGGCAACGGCTTGACTTCAAACAATGAATAGTAAGATCTGTTTTTATCTATTCTCTATTATCTATTCTCTGCCGTTCAAAGGGGTAAACCATGAAAGTTATAAAAATTCTTGCAGCGGGCGATTGTTCTAACTGTAAAAAAATTTATGAGATGATCGAGTCCAAAGTTAAAGAAAAACAGTTGGACGTTAAACTTGAAAAAATAAGCGATATCAACAAAATCATAGAATACGGAGTAATGACGCCGCCCGCGGTAGTTATAGACGGCAAACTTGTTTTTGTCGGCGGACTCCCTACGCAAAAACAGATCGATAAATGGTTTGAAAGATAAATCCTGCAAATTATTCCCCTAATGTGCGGCCTTGCCTGATGCCGGAGGGCGTATTTTATTTTGTGCATAATATATAAAAATTGTATAATTATCAGGTCAAGCAATTTACTATCAGCGCGTGAAAAAGGACAAAAAGATGAAAATAAAGATAAGAGTACCTGCAACGACGGCAAATTTGGGGCCGGGTTTTGACGTTTTCGGAGCGGCATTGTCTTTGTACAATGAGTTTGAAGCCGAGTATGTTCCCAATGCGAAAAAAACAAAGTTTTGGCTAAAGGGGGAAGGAAAAAAAACTCTTCCAAAAGGAGAAAAAAACGTTTTATGGAAAGCCATGTCCGAAACTTTTCAACTCCTTGGCTGCGGTAAATACAATTTGAAAAATTTAAATATTACGATTAAAACAGGCATACCTTTAAGCGGCGGATTAGGTTCAAGCGCGTCGGCGATTATCGGCGGAATAGCTTTGGCCAATGCTTTATGCGGCGGCAAACTGACAAAAGCGCAGATTGCGCGGCTTGGCATGAAAATAGAAGGGCATCCCGATAATATCGCTCCGGCGGTTTACGGCGGATTGTGCATTTGTTATAAAAACGAAGACGGCGCAAATGAAGTTATGGGGCTTCCCGTGCCAAAAATGAAAGTTGTCATGTGCGTTCCTTCTTTTGAGCTTAGGACAAAACGTTCAAGGCAGGCATTGCCGAAAAATATAGATTTGCAGACAGCTGTTTTTAATACTTCAAGAGTGGCTTTGCTTACAGCTGCATTTTGTACGGGAAATTATAAACTTCTCAGGCAGGGTATGGAAGATAAATTTCATCAACCGTACAGAGGGAAAATGATTCCGGCTATGGATAATATAATAAAAGCGGCTGTTGATAACGGCGCATACGGAGCGTTTTTGTCAGGCTCGGGACCTTCGATCGCGGCATTTTGCGACAGAAGAGTATGTGAAAAAGTTGAAAAAGCAATGGTTAAAGTCTGGAAAAAAGAAAGCGTTGCGGTAAAATCGTATATTTTGGATTTTGACAATAAAGGCGTTGTAACGGCAGAGTGAAGAAAAACAATTGAGAATTACGGGACTTTCGTTCCAATTACGAATTACGGATAAACGGCAAAAAAGCTTTTCTGTCTTTTATTCATAATTGTTTTTCTTCACTCTGCTTTTATGTAGAATCGTTAAAATAAAAAGTTGGAAGTAAACGCTTAAAATTTTATATAATACAAGGGATTGTCTTTTAAGCAATATTTTTGGAGGAGCGGTAAGATGGGTTTAGTGGTAATGAAGTTTGGCGGGTCGTCGGTTGCCGACGCCGATAAAATGAAACATGTCGCGTATAAAATCATCGCGAAGAAAAAAGCCGGAAATAAAGCTGTAGTTGTGGTTTCCGCCCCGGGAGATACTACGGACGATCTTTTGGAAATGGCGGATAAAATTACTTCCAATCCTCCGGCCAGAGAAATGGATATGCTGCTTGCTACCGGCGAAATGGTATCAATTTCATTGCTTGCCATGGCTATTGATTCGATGGGTGAAAACGTTATTTCGATGACAGGCCCCCAGGCCGGAATTTCCGCAGACGCCGACCATATGCGCGCAAGAATAAGAAAAATCGATCCGAAAAAAATTAAAGCGCAGCTTGCGAAAAATAATATAGTTATCGTCGCGGGATTTCAGGCGATAAATCCTAAAGGCGATATTACAACGCTCGGAAGAGGAGGTTCGGATCTAACCGCCGTAGCTTTGGCTGCGGCTCTTGAAGCCGATTCATGTGAAATATATTCCGACGTAGAGGGAGTGTTTACGACCGATCCCAGAGTGGTAAAAGACGCAAAAAAACTTGATTATATATCTTATGAAGAAATGCTTGAGATGGCCGGTTCCGGCGCTCAGGTTTTGCAGGGAAGAAGCATTGAAGTCGCTAAAAAGTTCGGCGTGGAAATTCACTCAAGAAGCACGTTCAGCGATAATACGGGAACGATAATAACAAGCGAAGAAAAAATCGGGAGGAAAAAGATGGAAGCATTGCTCGTTTCAGGAATTACTTTTGACAAAAATCAGGTCAAATTTACGATAATCGATCTGCCGGATATGCCCGGCGTTGCGGCAAAAATTTTCGGGCGGCTTGCTAAAATCGGCGTCAATGTCGACATGATCATCCAGTCTGCCGCCGTAGATAAAAAGAACGACATATCTTTTACGGTCAGTAAAACCGATATGAAAAAGACGCATATAGAGCTTGATAAAATAGCTTCCGAACTCAAAGCCGGCAGCGTAGTATGCGACGAACACGTGGCAAAAGTTTCCGTAGTAGGCATCGGAATGAGAAGCAATCCGGGCGTTGCGGCGAAAACGTTCGACATACTTTCAAAAAAAGGCATAAACATAGAAATGATATCGACCAGCGAGATAAAAATTTCGTGTATAGTCGATGAAACGGATATGGTAAAAGCCGTAGAGGAACTGCACAAAGGATTTAAGCTGGCGAAGAAGTGAAATAAAGGCAGATAATAGAGAATAGATAATAGATAAAAGATACGGCAACGGCTTAACTGCGGGCAATGAATAATAGAGTCTGTTTTATCTATTCTCTATTATCTATTCTCTGCCGTTAAAAGGGATTCAATGAAAAAGATTTTAATTTTTGATACGACTTTAAGAGACGGCTCCCAGGGGGCAGGAATCTCTTTCAGCGTTGAAGATAAAATAAAGATAGCGAAAGCTTTGGATAATTTCGGCATAGATTATATCGAAGGCGGGTGGCCGGGTTCGAATCCGAAAGACGAGCTGTTTTTTGCCCAGGCAAAAAAACTTCGCTTCAAAAACGCGAAACTTACGGCTTTCGGTTCGACAAGAAGAAAAGGCTGTCCGGCAAACGATGATAAAAGTCTCCGCGCGATTGTTGACAGCGGTGTGAAAACCGCCTGTATTTTCGGCAAAACGTGGGATTTGCACGTGCGGTATGCGCTTAAGACCACGAACGAAGAAAATCTAAAAATGATCGCGGACAGCGTGTCGTTTTTAAAGTCTAAAAAAATTGAAGTTATTTATGACGCGGAGCATTTTTTTGACGGATACAAAAACAATAAAGAGTACGCTTTGCAAACGATAAAAGCCGCATGGGATGCCGGCGCTTCTCTTGTGTGCATGTGCGAAACTAACGGGGGAATGCTGCCTTCCGACATACAAAAAATAATCGGAGAAGTAAAAAACGTTTTTCCCGAAATGCGCCTCGGCATACATACCCACAATGATTCAGGATGCGCGGTCGCCAATTCAATAACGGCTGTTGAAGAAGGCTGTATTATGGTGCAGGGAACGGTAAACGGACTCGGAGAGAGATGCGGCAACGCGAATTTGTGTTCGATAATTCCGGGACTTCAGATAAAAAGAAATTATAAATGCGTTCCGGCGGCAAGCCTTCCAAAGCTTACCGAACTTTCCAGATATGTAGACGAGATAGCTAATATCGTGCCCAACGATTCAAAACCTTATGTCGGCAGAAACGCTTTTGCGCATAAAGCGGGCATACACGTTTCCGCAATTGAAAGGCAGTCTGAAACTTATGAGCATATAAGCCCGAATCTTGTCGGAAATGAAAGGCGGATTTTGGTAAGCGATTTATCCGGCAAAAGCAATGTTATGTCTAAAGCCGGCGAAATGGCTTTGGGGCTTGATAAAGTTTCGGAAAATGCCGGCAAAGTTATTGAAACCGTTAAAAATATGGAAAATCAGGGATATCAGTATGAAGATGCAGACGGTTCTTTTTTTCTTTTAACAAAAAAAGCGCTTGAAGATTTTAAACCGTTTTTCAAATTGAAAGGCTACAGAGTAGCCGTTGAGAAAAGTTCCGAAGGAAAAATCGTTTCCGAAGCTACCGTAAAGCTGGACATAAAAGGAAAAGAAGAACATACGGTAGCTGAAGGCGAAGGTCCGGTAAACGCGCTTGATAACTGTCTTCGCAAGGCATTAGTGGAATATTACCCTGAAATTAAAAATATAGTTTTAACGGATTTTAAAGTCAGAGTGATAAATAGCGAAGCAAATACGGCGGCAAAAGTAAGAGTTTTGATAGAATCTTCGGATTCGGCCAAAACATGGGGAACGATAGGCGTTAATGAAAATATAATAGACGCGTCATGGCAGGCTTTGTCCGATGCGGTTGAGTATAAACTGCTGAAAGAAAACAAGGTAAAAAGTAATAAGTAATAAGTATTGTGTTTCGGCAGGGACAAAGTCCCAGCCGAAACCTGTTTTAAGTTTTCGCTTTGCGAAAATACCAAAACCTTTTACCTGTTACCTATTATATTTATCGGAGTTTAAAATGAGAAGCGATCAAATAAAAAAAGGCGCGGTACGGACGCCAAACAGATGTTTGTTATATTCTACGGGCATAAGTCCGAGAGATATGAATAAACCTTTCATCGGCATTGCGTCGTCTTTTACGGATTTGGTTCCGGGTCATGTGGCGATGCGCGATTTGGAAAGATATATTGAAAGAGGAATTGCCGCGGGCGGAGGAGTGCCTTTTATTTTTGGGGCGCCGGCTGTTTGCGACGGCATAGCAATGGGGCACAGCGGCATGCATTATTCGCTTGCTTCAAGAGAAATAATAGCGGATTTAGTTGAGACCGTGGCAAACGCGCATGCGCTTGACGGGTTGGTTTTGCTGTCTAACTGCGATAAAGTTACGCCCGGAATGCTTATGGCGGCGGCAAGGCTTAATATACCTGCGATTGTTGTTACGGCAGGCGCTATGATGACAGGGATGTATGACCATAAAAAACGTTCAATGGTCAGAGATACTTTTGAAGCCGTCGGACAGTTTCAAGCCGGAAAAATTTCGGAAAAACAGCTTGAAGATCTGGAAATGGCGGCATGTCCCGGAGCAGGTTCGTGCCAAGGTATGTATACGGCAAACACAATGGCGTGCCTGACGGAAACTATGGGCATGTCTTTGAAAGGCTGCGCAGCGGCTTTGGCCGTAAGCGCGAAGAAAAAAAGAATAGCTTACGAATCCGGAATAAGAGTTGTCGAACTTGTGAAAGACAATACAACGCCGAGACAGATAATGACTTTGAACGCTTTTAAAAACGCGATAACGGCAGACATGGCTTTGGGCGGTTCTACAAACACCGTATTGCATCTTCCGGCGATAGCTTATGAAGCCGGCATAGATTTGCCCCTTGAACTTTTTGACGAAATATCCAAAAAAACTCCGCAGATTTGCTGTCTGGAACCTGCCGGAGATCATTATATGGAAGATTTGGATAATGCCGGCGGCATGCCTGCGGTGCTTTCCGCGCTTAAGAAAAGTTTGTCGCCTTCAATAACCGTTACCGGCAAAAATATAGTTGAAATCGCGGGGGAAGAAAAAATTTTGGATGAAGGCGTTATAAGGACAAAAGACCCATACAAACCGGAAGGCGGAATTGCCGTGCTTAGAGGAAATATAGCTCCGGACGGATGCGTTGTTAAACAGGCCGCGGTAAGCGACAAGATGAAAGTTTTTACCGGAAGAGCCAGAGTGTTTAATTCTGAAGAAGACGCGATGAAAGCAATACTTGAAAAAAAGATTATTTCCGGAGACGCTGTTGTCATAAAGTATGAAGGGCCGGCAGGCGGGCCCGGAATGAGAGAAATGTTAAGCCCTACAAGCGCTTTGCACGGAATGGGTTTAAGCGACAGTGTGGCTTTGCTTACCGACGGACGTTTTTCCGGCGGGACAAGAGGGCCGTGCATAGGACATATTTCTCCCGAAGCTTCTTCCGGCGGGCCGATAGCGGCGATAGAAGAAGGCGATACGATACGCATTGATATACCGAAAAGAACTTTGAATGTTGATTTGACTGAAGAAGAAATAAAAAAAAGAATCGCTAAAGCGGTTAAACCCGAACCGAAAATTAAAACCGGTTATATGGCAAGATACGCTAAACTTGTGCAGTCTGCAAGCAGCGGGGCTGTTTTGAAGTAGAGACTGATGTGCCTTCGGAGTATGATTTATTGTCCGGCGGCAGCATGATGCCGCTGCAAGATTAACTGGCTGCCGTTAGGCAGTACATCGTGTCGTTAAATAAAATACGTATTGCGTTAAACTGTCAAAAAATGAAAAAACTATTTTTATTATTATTTATTTTTTTGCCGCTGTTTGCGGGGGCGTGTTCATCGGATAAAATCAATGAACAAAAAGCGCGATACATGCTTGAAAACGCCATATTTTCTCCAGAGCAGGCATATCTCAAATATAAGAACTTTTATATGAAAACCGAGCGGATAATCGATGGAACTTCGATGACCGACAAATATGTGCGCGAGTTCAATCAAGAATCGTATAATGCGAATTCCGTATTTGAAAATAAAGTTGTTATGGAACTGTACGTTCAGGATAATAAATTCAGGCTTAGCTGTTCCGTTGAGAGTTTGACGTTTCCTATCGTTCTGCATTTGATTTATGACGGTGAGACATTGTGGTCGATCTCTAATTTTGCCGCTAAAGACAGCTGGAAAATGACTTTTGAACAAGCTAAGGATTATATAGGCTTTCCCGGTCCCGATTTTTTTAAGCGTATTCGCAGCGATTATGAACAGTCCGGAAAAGAGATCGTGTATAAATACGCGGGTATGCAGCAGTATAATGAGTATAACTGTTATGCGATTGAAATGGAATTGAAAGATACCGGCGACAGTAAAGCAGTTTTCTTTATAGATAAAAAAACTAATATTGTCGTTAAAACCGACTGGCCGGGGGTTTTTAATAATATTGGATACGTGAAGAGAGTAAACGGCATTGAAGGCAAAAAAGTGCCGGTTTTGATAGAAGTGCTTTACGGAGAATGTTTCACGGAGATGCTGAAATACTTCGTAAAAATAGACGAATATATCCATCCCGACATTTTTAATGAGGCCGATATACTTTTGCCGCTGAGAAGCGAATATAAAGAAATCCGGTTTCAGAATGAAAAACCGGAACGGAGAAGGGCCAGAATAAGAACGGTTTTGGATTCCGTACAGAGTTTTGAATTTGTTTTGTGCAATATGCATCTGACGGAATATGAATATGAAATGAGCATGCTGCATGACGGCGGCGATGATTCCGCGGCAGAAATAGAACTGCCGTATTTGGATAAGGAAAACAGGCTTATACCTGACGATTATAAAGATTACAGGATCCCGATAGCATCTGAAGAAACGCCTAAATCTGAAGTAAAAAAGAATCTGCCCGCGAAACCCGCAGTAAAACAGGTTAAGAAAAAAAATTCTGCTCCGCAAACAGGAACGGTAAAAGTTAGCGATGAAAATGATGAAACCGATCTGCTTGAATACAGTCCGAGAGATGCATATCAATCAATTGAATCGGAACTTGAAGATATGAAAGAGAGCGATCCTGAAGATTATATTAAAATGAAGCGGGTGCTTGAAGAGATGAAAGCAAAAGACGAAAATTTAAAGAAAATGGAAAATTGAAACGGCAATTAAATTACAAATCGGGGACCTGTATTTTCAGTGTCGTCATTGCGGCCACGAGCCGCAATCTCGTCGTGAACCACAGATTGCGGGTCAAGCCTGCAATGACAAAAGTGGGGTTTTTAGAGAGACCCAATTGATTTTTTAAAGGAGGGTAAACGCTATGGAAAAAACTGGCGCGCAAATTTTAGTTGAAAGTTTATTAAAGGAGAACGTTGAAGTAGTGTTTGGCCTTCCCGGAGGTCAGGCATTGCCGATTTTTGACGCGATCCACGGTTCAGGATTAAATTTTATTCTTGTAAGGCATGAGCAGGCCGCGTCGCATATGGCGGACGGTTATGCGCGTTCAACCGGAAAAACCGGAGTTTGTATCGCGACATCCGGACCTGGAGCGACTAATCTTGTCACGGGATTAGGCACCGCTTACATGGATTCGGTTCCGTTGGTTGCTTTCACGGGACAAGTTTCCACGGCGGTAATAGGGCAGGATGCTTTTCAGGAAGCCGATATTACGGGTATAACAAGACCGGTCACAAAACATAATTTTCTCGTTAAAGACGTAAAAGATCTTGCGAAAATAATAAAAGAAGCCTTTTATATTGCGTCAACAGGCAGGCCGGGACCGGTTCTTGTTGATATTCCCGTTGATGTTCAAAGAGGAAAGTGCGAATTTGCGTATCCCGATACGGCTGCAATCCGCTCATATAAGCCTACATATAGCGGACATCCCGGACAGATAAAAAAAGCGGTCGATATAATAAATAAAAGCGAAAAGCCCGTTTTATATATAGGCACGGGCGTCGTTGTGTCAGGTGCGGCAAAAGAGATTTTGGAGATTTCAGAAAAAGCGGAGATTCCTGTTACAAACACTTTGCTTGCCGTCGGAGCTTATCCTCCGGACACGGAATTAAGTTTGGGAATGCTTGGAATGCACGGAACTTATCATGCAAATAAAGCCATGCAGGCGGCAGACGCGATAATAGCGGTAGGCGCGAGATTTGACGACAGATGTACCGGAAAAGTCTGCGATTTTGCGAAAAAAGCTAAAATTATACATATTGATATTGACCCTGCGGCAATATCTAAAATCGTTGAAACGGATATTCCCGTAGTCGGAGACGCGAAATCGATTTTAAAAGATATGCTTGGGCAGATTGAGAAAAAAGAAAGAAAAGAGTGGATTAAACAGATAGACGCGTGGAAAAAAGAACATCCTTTGTCATATGAAAAAAATGACGATAAACTTCATCCGCAATATGTAATAGAAAAAATATCCGACCTTACAAAAGGCGAAGCCATCGTCGCTACAGAAGTAGGGCAGCATCAAATGTGGGCCGCGCAATATTATAAAGCGAAGCAGCCAAGGCTGTTTTTAAGTTCCGGCGGACTGGGTACTATGGGATACGGATACCCTGCCGGAATAGGCGCGAAATTCGGAAATATGGATAAAGAAGTTATCGTTATAGCCGGCGACGGTTCGTTTCAAATGAATATGCAGGAGATGGCGGTCGCAATATTAAACAATGTTAATGTTAAAGTTGTCATATTAAATAATCATTATTTAGGCAATGTCCGTCAGTGGCAGGAAATGTTTTACGGTAAAAGATATTCGCACACATGCCTTAAAAAACGTAAAGACTGCCCTCCTTTGTGCAATACGCCTAACAAAGATACTTGTCCTGTTTATATTCCGAATTTTGTAAAATGGGCTGAAGCGTATGGCGCGACAGGCATATGCGTGACCGACAAAAAAGATGTTGAGCCGGCATTGAAAAAAATGCTTGCAGCGAAAAATTCCGTTGTTATTGACATATGGGTCGAAATTGAGGAAAATATTTTTCCCATGGTTCCGGCAGGCGCGAGCTTGGATGATATTATTACGAGGATGAACGGCTAAGCCGCCTTTGGCGGCGAAGCTTAGAAGTTTGGAAGTTGAGAATCTGGGCAAAAGCAAGAGACAACGATAAAGACAAAACGACCGGAGCCCCTCTCAGCATCTCAGCCTCCCAACTTCTCATCTTCCAAAAAGGAGATGTTATGCGTCATACAATTTCAGTATTAGTTGAAAATAAGTTCGGCGTGCTGGCAAGAATAGCGACATTGTTTGCGGCGCGCGGTTTTAATATAGATTCCCTTGCAGTAGGCGAAACCGAAGATCCTGCCATTTCAAGGATGACCATTATGGTTAAAGGCGGCGAATCTACTCTTGAACAGGTGACAAAACAGTTAAATAAACTTGTGGACGTGATAAAAGTTAACGACTTCAGCAATATTGAATATGTGGAAAGAGGACTTGCTCTTGTTAAAATAAATGTTAATAAGTCAAACAGAGCCGAAATTATGCAGATGGTTGGAATTTTCAGAACAAGGATAGTCGACATATCGCAGGATTCGATGATCGTTGAAGTTACGGGCGACGAAGAAAAAATCGAAGCGTTTATAAAAATGGTTATGCCCTACGGCATAAAAGAAGTGTGCAGAACGGGCGAAGTAGCTTTGGCGAGAGGCAAAGCGTAAAATTAATTATAAATTGGGGTTTTAGAGAAACCCAATCACGAATCAGCGGCAAAGACAAAAAACAGAAGCGCCTTCCATTCGTGATTGCAGTTAAAAAAAGGAGACGTATAATAAAAGCGTGGAGTTTGGAGTGTGGAGAGAACGGCAATGAAAATATAAAATATGAAATGTTTCCAAAATTTTAATCTTTGCAGTTTTTATATATTATATTTTCTTTATCTTCCGAACTTCTCAGCTTCAAAAAAGGAGATGTTATGAAAAGAGTATTAGCGTTGTTTGCGGCAGTTGTTTTTATGTCTTCGGCTGCGTTTGCCGGAAAAACGAAAGATGCATGCCGGACTGAAATGCAAAAATGCGCGTGTGTAAGCGCGGAAAAATGCAAATGTCAGCCCGATATGAAATGCAAATGTGATGAATGCACGTGTGCAAGCGCGGAAAAATGCAAACTTCACGGACACGGCATGATGATGAAAAAGAGCAAACCGGGATATAACAGTTTCGCAAAGAAATTTAAAAAATTTCAGGAAGAACTTTGCCTGACGGAAGAACAGGCAAAAGAAGTTGAAAAATTAAATGCGGTTCACAAAGAAAAACAGATGCCGATAAAAGATAAAATTAAACAGCTTGAAGGCGATAAAAAAGCCGCTTTTGGAAATAACGATTACGAAACGGCAAAAGTAAAAATACGCGAAATTGCAGCGTTGGGCGGAGATTTGGAAGCAAATTCTCTGGACTATAAAAAAGCCGTTATGGAAATTTTGACGGTTGAACAGAAAGATAAATTTAAAGAACTTGCCGCAAAAGCAAAAGAAGAAATGACGGATAAAAAGGAAATAAAAGACAAGAAGGATAAAAAAGACAAGAAAAAGAAAAAATAATTTGAAAAGGGGTGTTTATGAGATTCCTTATTGCTTTCTGTGTTGCCGCAGTTTTTTCTCTAAGCTGTATTAACGCAAAAGTTTTCGCGCAGGATGCGCTTGGCGATCTAAGCGAAGAACAGATGTCGGAAGGAAAGAAGCTGCGTGAAGAATATTCGTCGGAAAAAGAAGGTCTTGAGATGCAGCTTCAAAAGTTGATCAAAGACAGGGATATTGCCGTAAAAGATAAAAACGCTTCTCTTGTTGAGCGCAGAAACCGTGAAATTAAGCAGACGCGTGAAAAAATTAAAAATTTGCCGCAAGAGTACAGCGGCCAGTTTTCCGACATGCTGAGCGATGAGCAAAAAGAAAAGAAGATTTCCGACGATTTTTATGAGAAAGAAATGAAGGCCGAACTTGAAAAGATGAAAAAGGCGGAAGCTAAAGAAAACGAAAAAGAAGCAGCTAAGAAGCCGAAGCCGGCGGCAAAAAAGAAATAAGAAACAATAGTTAAATAGTAAGCAGTTCAGCGAAGCCGCGATATAATATTTGAGCGCAAAGCGCGCTCATTAAGTATTAACTGTTTTTAAAGGGGATGTAATGGAAAAAGAAGCTAAGATGTATTATGAAAACGACGCGGATTTAAATCTTTTGAAAGGTAAAACGATCGCGGTTCTGGGATACGGAAGCCAGGGGCATGCGCATGCTTTGAATCTTAAAGATTCGGGTTTAAACGTGATAGTCGCCCAGAGAGAAGGCGGGAATAATTATAAAAAAGCCGTGGAAGACGGCTGGAAGCCGGTCAGCGTTGCCGAAGCCGTAAAACAGGCTGACTGGATACATGTTCTTTTGCCGGACGAAGTTCAAAAAAAAGTTTGGGAAGAAGATATAAAGCCTAATATAAAAAAAGGCGCTGTTTTGAGTTTTTCGCACGGTTTCAATATACGGTTTAAACAAATAGTTCCTACTACTGATTTGGATGTTGTTATGATCGCGCCTAAAGGACCTGGGCATTTGGTGAGAAGACAATACGAAGAAGGCAAAGGCGTTCCCTGTCTTATAGCCGTTGAACAGGATGCAAGCGGTAAAGCAAAAGAGCTTGCCTTGGCTTATGCAAAAGGCATAGGCGGAACAAGAGGCGGAGTTTTGGAAACGACTTTCACCGAAGAAACCGAAACCGATTTGTTCGGCGAACAGGCGGTCCTTTGCGGCGGTTTGGTAGAATTGATCAATTCCGGATTTGAAACGCTCGTAGCAGCAGGCTACCAGCCGGAAATCGCTTATTTTGAATGTTTGCACGAAGTGAAACTTATTGTTGACTTGATATTCGAAGGCGGGTTTGGCAAGATGAATTATTCCGTTTCCGATACCGCGGAATACGGCGAATATGTGACCGGAAAAAGAATAATAAACGATTCCACAAGAGAAGAAATGAAAAAAGTTCTTGCCGATATCCAATCGGGCAAATTCGCCGAAGGCTGGCTTGACGAAAATAAAAACGGAAGGCCGTTCTTCAATAAATGCAGAAAAGAAGTAAGCGAAAGACCCATTGAAAAAGTAGGCGCAAGATTACGCTCAAAAATGTCGTGGATTAAAAAGTAAACAAAAGAATGAAAAGTGAAAATATTGTGTTTTCACCGGAACAAAGTTCCACTAAAACTTGTTAGGTTGCGGGTCAAGCCCGCAATGACTACAACAGCCGAAACACAATATCTTCACTCTCCACTCTTCAATTTTCACTCTGCCGTTATAAAAGGGGTTTCAATTGCTTAAAAAAATTTTGTTGGTTTTATTGGTTTTCGCGATTATAGGAGCGGCGGTTTATTATTCGTTCAATATAATAATGAATTCCGTTATCCATTCGAAAAAAGAGATCGTTCTTCCGGACGTTACGGGGAAAAGCCTTATCGAGGCAGTCGAAGAGCTTTCTCCGCTTGGTCTTGGCGTAAGGAAAGAGGGCGAGGAATTTAACAATAATGTTCCTCCCGGAATGGTTTTAAGACAGGCTCCTCCGCCTGGAATGAATGTCCGCGAAGGTAAAATTATCAAAGTTACGATAAGTCAGGGCGGCGAGATGATATATGTTCCCGATTTAAAAGGACAGACTATACGCGCGGCCGACATAACTTTAAAATCTTCTTCTTTGATGATAGGTGAAATTTCAAGAAAATATTCGATAGTTAAAGAAAAAGGCATTGTCTTGTCGCAGGATCCGCCGGCAGGTTCGTCCGTAGATAAGGATGCCGTAATTAATTTTATAATATCCGACGGGCAGCCGCCGGAAGGCACAATGCTTATGCCCGCTTTTGAAGGCGCCAAAGGCGCGGACGCAAGAGCGTGGGCGGTCAAATCCGGAATAACCGTTGAGATGAAAAGCGAAACTTCTTCTTCGGTTATGCCCGGCAATGTGATAAGGCAATATCCCGAATCCGACAGCGATCTTTCAAAGTTTGACAGCGTGATATTTTATATTGCCGCCGAAGCAAAAGCCGAAAAACCGGCAAGCGAGATCGTTTTTAATTATACGCTTCCCGGTTTGGGCGGGAGCAAAAGGATAAGGCTTGTTTTAGTCGACGATAATGGCGAAAAAGACATATTAAACGCGGTAAGAAAACCCAAGGAAAAAATTTCGATCCCGCTTCAGACAAACGGAGATGCCGTTGTTAAAGTTTATATAAATAAAATTTTTATAGAGGATGTTGTTTTAAACTGACAATGATAAACGGTTAATCAATCATTGCCGTTTACGGGATCAATAATGAAAAAAATACTTATAGCGCCGTCAATACTGTCTGCGGATTTTTCAAATCTCGCTAAAGATATCAAAATAATTGAAGATGCCGGCGCAGACTGGATCCATATAGACGTTATGGACGGGCATTTTGTTCCGAATATTACTATAGGTCCGGCAGTGGTCAAGTCGGTTAGAAAAACAACGAAACTGTTTTTTGATGCCCATTTAATGATAAAAGAGCCTGAAAAGTATTGGGAAGAGTTCCAAAAAGCCGGCGCCGATTTAATTACGTTTCACAGCGAAATTTCCGCAGATAAAGCGCAATTGGCAAAAAACATAAAAGAGTCGGGCATTAAAGCGGGCATTTCCATAAAGCCAAAAACTCCCGTTTCCGAAATAGAAGCTTTGCTTCCTTTTTTGGATTTGGTTTTGATTATGACTGTTGAACCGGGATTTGGCGGACAGGCTTTTATGAGCGATATGCTTCCAAAAATTTCGGAACTCAGAAAAATAATCGATGACAAAAAATACGATTGCATGATCGAAGTTGACGGCGGAATTAATGCGGAAACAGGCGCGCAATGCGTGCAAGCCGGCGCCGACGTTCTGGTAAGCGGAAATTATATTTTTTCTTCCGCAAACCCAAAAAATGCGGTTTGTTCTCTGTCCGGAAAAAAGGAATAATTTTTTTGCTTTTATTGTGTTACGAAAATAAATTTTGTAATATCTGTGAATAAGGGTAATTTGTATAGATAAGAGATAATAGAGTATAGATAATAGATACGACAACGTAAAAAGGCAAGAAACTCGCTGTTTTATCTATTATCTTTTTCTATTATCTATTCCCTGCTGTTAAAAAGGAGATGTTATAATAAAAAGAGTGAAGAGTGGAAAGTGAAGAGTGAAGATGATGTGTTTTCGCAAAGCGAAAACTGATTAATAGGTTTCGGCAGAGCCGAAACACGATATCTCCACTCTCCACTCTTCACTCTCCACTCTGTCGTTAAAGGAGATATTATGAGTAAGTTGACTGCTGCCATTTGTTTGTTTATATTTTTTGTTTCTTTGTCTTTTGCCGAGGACGGCGGGATATTTTTATCGCTTGAAAAAACCGGCAGATGGGATTTTATTGCGAAAACTGCCGTGGATGAAGAAGAAATAGAAAATAAAAATACCGTCACGGCATTAGAAATGATTTCTTCGGTGCCGGGCGTTTTTGCCGCAAAAGCGGCCTCACAAATTAAAACGGATATTTCCATAAGAGGAATCGGAGACTCCTTCAGAAAAATAGGTTTGTTTATTGACGGCCGGCCTGAAAAAATGTCGGTCTACGGCTGCGGAGTGTCGCAGACTTTGCTTGCAGGAAACGTGGAGAGCATAGAAATAATCAAAGGCCCGGATTCGGTTTTGTACGGCGGCGATGCATTGGGAGGAGTTGTAAATATTAAAACAAAATATCCGAAAAAACCTTTTGAAGGCGAAGGCATGATATCTTACGGGGCATACAATACGCACAATAGTTTTATGAATGCCGGCGGAGCCGGAGAAAAATTTATATACCAACTTTCCGTAAATAAAGCCTCAAGCGACGGGCATTTGCCAAATTCCGGATATGATACAAAGGACTATTACGGAAAATTCGGATATAGGATAGATGACGAGAGCGAACTTATTTTCAGCGGCAAATATTTTGAAGGCGACGAGTTTGAACCTGAAGCCGTAGATACCGGCAGAACTCCCGTAGGCGCAAGCTGGTATAATTTTAAAAGAGGCGGAGCAGACGCAAGATATAAAAGAGAATTTGCAAAAGGAAATATGGAAGTTTTGGCATTCGGCGACTGGGGCGAACATCTTTTTTTCGACAATTTTCATTCAAAAGATTCTTTGTACGGAGTTTTTGCGCATTTTACAGACGAATCTTTTACCGACAATGTCATTAAATACGGCGCACAGTACAGACTTGCAACCGGTAAAGTTATTACCGGAGCGTCTCCCGTAAGCCCGACGGGCGAATGGAAAAAAAGTGAGTTCGCATTATTTGCTCTTGACGAATATGCCGTTAATGAAAGAGCAAAACTCTTTGCGGGCGCCAGATATAATTACGATGAAATTTCGGGAAGCGCTTTTGTTCCGCGCGCCGGTTTTTCTTATGATCTGACGAAAAAACTCAATGCGAGAGCCGTTTACAGCAGAGGTTTCAGATCTCCTTATATTAATGAGCTTTATTGTCTTCCGATAAGCAATAAAGATCTTAAAGAGGAAACCGCAGACAGCTATGAAATAGGTTTAAATTCAAAATATTTGGATATCGTTTTTGATTTTTCCGGCTTTATAGTAAACGGCGACAATATAATGCAAGTCGATAAAGGCAAATTTCAAAACAGCGGTTCATATGTTTTTAAAGGTGCTGAACTGTCCGCTCAATATGAAATCGCGGAAGATCTGAAAGTTTTTGCCGGATATTCATATCTTGACCCGGGCGATTTGACGCAGGGCATAGCAAAAAATAAAATCGATTTGTCTCTGGATTATAAAATACGGAAATTTTCGTTTTACGCCGGAGGAATGTTTATTTGCGATTATTATGCCGCTAATGACAGTACAGTAAAACTTGACGATTTTAGTGTTTTTAACGTAAAAATACACTATAATATAAACGATAATTTTATTGTTTTTGCCGCCGCCGATAATTTTACCGACAAGAAATATGAAATGTTTACGGTTTCGTTCGGCAGAGCCTATATCTACGATATGCCCGGCGCGGCTTATACGTTCGGCGCAAAGTACAAATTTTAACGGCAAAGAGTAATTGTAGTTGTTGTACGCGGTTTTGCCGCGCTTATAAATCAGGTGCGCTAAGCGCACTCTTTAATTACTCACTACTAATTGTCTTTGAGGTTATTATGCAAAAAACCGTCAGTATAATTTCATTATTGTGTATTATGTTTTGCGCTGCGCCGCAGGCGCATGGCGCTCCTTTTTCTGATCCCAACAAAACTAAAATTTTTATCACCGTTACCACGTCCGATATTTACCAAATCGTAAAAGAAATCGGCGGAGATAAAGTGAACGTTGAAATGATCATCCAGCCGCTTATTTGTCCGAGCAATTATGATATAACGCCCAGAATCGTACAGCGTACGGAAGACAGCAATCTGGTTTTAAGCCACAAATGGGAAACGTGGATAGGAAAGTTAAAAGTGCAGGCCGGCGAAAGAGGCATTTTGTATAAACAGGCTCAAACCGAAGGCAATTGGATGATACCGTACATACATATCCGCGCCGCCGAAGAAATAAAAAATATGCTGACGTATATGGATATTGAAAACGGCAGATATTACGAAGATAATTTTGCCGATTATGTTTTCAGTATAAATTTTGCCGCTGACGAAGTTAAAAGGCAGCTTGAAAATGCTTACGGCAAAAAAGCGATCTGCAATGAAAAAATAAAAGATTTTCTTGAATGGACAGGCTTTGAAATTGTTGCAACATACGGCAATTCCGAAGAATTGACCGCAAAAAAACTTGCTTATCTTGTCAGCGAAGGAAAAAAACGGGAAGTGAAAATAGTCGTAGATAATCTGCAGGCCGGCGCCGGCACCGGCAGAGAACTTGCCGAAAATATTAAGGCCAAACAATGCGTTATAAGCAACTTTCCAATAGGAAATTCATACGTCAATACGTTAAAAGATAACGGCAACAGGCTTTTTAAGGCTATGCAATGATATCCATGTCAACACCCGCCGTTGAAATACAAAATCTTACGGTAAAAATTGCGTCTAAAACTGTTTTGAGCGGAATAAATCTGTCTATCGAAAAAGGCAGTTTTTCCGTGCTTGCCGGAGCAAACGGCGCTGGAAAAAGCATTTTATTAAAATCAATATGCGGGCTTCAAAAGTTTAACGGAAATATCAAAATATTCGGCAAAGATTTAAAAGAAATTGATAAAAGTATTATAGGTTATGTTCCTCAGAATAATGTGTCGGAAAAAAATTTGCCGGTTTCCGTTTATCAGGCGGTAAGCGTCGGACGGTTTGCAAAAAACGGCATTTTTAAACGATTTAACAAATCCGACGAGAAAATTATAAATAACGCGATGAGGATTGCGCAGATTGAACATATAGCGGACTCTCCTCTTGGTGAGATTTCCGGCGGCGAAGCGCAAAAGGTTTCCATGGCAAGAGTGCTTGCGCAGCAGCCGGAAATTATACTTCTTGACGAACCTCAGGCCGGCCTTGACCCGAACTCCCAAAAAACATTTCTTAATTTCGTCGAAAAACTTTATTCGGGCTTTGGTTTTACGTGCCTTATGGTAACACACAATATGGATTTAATACCGCAATGCTGTTCAAAAATCTTTTCGCTTAAAAACGTAAAGATTTTTGAAGCTTAGAAGTTTAGATGTTATAAGCCCGGCAACTGCTTTTATCGTTGCCAAGCTTATAGATCTCTGTTGTTCGGGGGCGTTCGTGTTCAGTTATTTTTTCATAAAAGCGTTGATAGCTTCGGTTTTTGCCGGCGCCGCATGCGGCGTGATAGGCGTTTGGGTATATCTTTTAAACGTGCCGTTTGTCGGCGTGGCGATGGCGCACGCGGCTTTTGCCGGAGCGGTGTTCGGGCTTTTTCTAGGAATAAATCCGGTCGCCGCCGCATTGTTTTTTTGCGTAATATCTTCGCTAATGATAGGGCCGGTCGCCGAAAAAGGAAATTTTTCGCCGAATTTATCAATCGGCATATTATTTTCTTTTATGCTGGGTTTTGCCTTTTTGTTTATGGGTAAACTCGGAAGCAAAACTTCCGAAGCTTTATCTTTGATGTGGGGAAACATATTGACGATAAGCATAAACGAAACAATATTTTTAGCGTTAATTTCAATTTTGATTCTGATTTTTATGCTGGTTTTTAACAAAGGAATAATTGCGGTTATTTATAACAGAAGCATAGCGTTTGCATGCGGCATTCCTGAAAAATTTATTTTTTATTCTCTTTTAATATTATGCGCCGTAACGGTAAGCCTCAATATTAAAACGATCGGCGGGCTTTTAATTTACAGTTTAATAACGATACCGCCGGTATCTGCCGCGCAGATCACAAAAAAACTTAAAAACCTTTATCTGCTGTCGTCTTTTTTTGCCATTTTTTCCTGTGTTGCCGGATTGTTTGCGTCATATATTTTTGATTTGCCGGCGGGCGCGTCTATAGTGATAGTTTCGTCTTTATTATTTGCGTTAAGTTTTATTTATAAATATAAAAAAAGAGTGAAAAGTGG